>ERZ791915.150-NODE-150-length-89795-cov-4.547136_pt1 | contig 89795 bp, 94 predicted proteins | sample MGYA00510139_ERZ791915 | MGnify/ENA primary metagenome ERZ791915 (study PRJEB30046, sample SAMN00792117) | human gut metagenome | study: EMG produced TPA metagenomics assembly of the A metagenome-wide association study of gut microbiota in type 2... | reverse complement strand
ACTAAACTCAAGCTTCGCCTGCGGCTCGCTTTCGTTAAGTGCTCTACATGACAAAAAGGCTTCAAACGGAAATGTTTGAAGCCTGATCACTTTTGTACTATTTCTCTACCGGATAAACGGAAGCCTGTTTCTTATCTCTTCCTTTTCTTTCGAACTTAAGCACTCCATCAACTAATGCAAACAGTGTATCATCACCGCCGCGTCCAACGTTGATACCGGGATGAATCTTAGTTCCGCGCTGTCTGTATAAAATATTACCTGCTTTTACGAATTGTCCGTCAGCTCTTTTCGCACCTAATCTCTTGGATTCGGAATCTCTACCGTTCTTGGTAGAACCAACACCCTTCTTATGAGCGAAAAATTGAAGGTTCATATTTAACATGGTCTACACCTCCTTAAATTTCAGTTCACAATATTTCTTCGATTTGAAGAATTTCTTCTGACTGCCGTAGCCATCTACGACATGTTCAATCCCCAGAACAAAGGAATCCATTAACAGCTTCTGCGCTTCGTTTAAAGGCTCTTTAAACTGACAGGATATGTATCCGTCGGTCTCTTCCGTTTCCACATCGAGGGATGCCTTTGTTAACTGATCCAGTGAATTAATGGTATTAATTACCAGAACAGAAATTGCAGCACACACGATATCACGGCCGGAATTGGCATAGCCTGCATGTCCTGCACAGACAAAACCTTTGTATTCCCCGTCTTTCGATTGTATAATGGTTACTGTTGTCATCTTAACCTGTTTCTATGCATACTATGCGTTGATCTTTTCAATCTTAACCTGAGTGTATGCTTGTCTGTGACCGTTCTTCTTATGATAACCGGTTTTTCTCTTATACTTGTAAACGATCACCTTACGATATCTGCCCTGTTCCATAACAGTTGCAGTTACGCTTGCGTTCGCTACATCACCGGCAACCTTAAGCTCCTTATCGCTTACAGCGACAACCTGGTCAAATGTTACAGTAGCTCCTGCTTCCGCATCAAGCTTTTCTACCTTGATGATATCTCCTTCGGAAACTTTGTACTGCTTTCCACCTGTTGCAATGATTGCGTACATATGGCACCTCCTATACTAACCATAAATGGTTTACTCGCTAGCTTCGGTGGTGTTTCGGGGAGTCCTGAAGACACACTTATACCTCACTATGCGGCATACTCATTTAAAATACCATTAAAGTTCTATGTTGTCAAGCATTTCTTTTAAAGGCTTATTAAATTTTTTACGGGTGACCTCGACAATTCCCAGCGGCGTCAGATCCACGACACGGCATGGCAGCTTATCTTCCTTAAGAAACCGGTCGAAACAGGTCAATAACTGCTGTTTATGCGGTTCCTCTTCCATGTTGATAAAATCTACCACGATAATACCGGAATGATTCCGCAGCCGCAGCTGGCGTGCTATTTCAGAAGCCGCTTCGCAGTTCATGGCAAACACCATGTCTTCCTTGCTGTTTCCTTTTTTTTCGCTTCCTTTTCCGGAATTTACATCAATGACTGTCATGGCTTCGGTTTTCTGGATAATCAGATAACCGCCGTTTTTCAGCCAGACCTTTTCGGACAGAGCTTCTTTTAAATGCGTGGAAATGGAATACAGCTTTTCAAGCGGATAAGAGGTATCGGTATAAAGCCGGAGCCTTTCAGCAGGAAAAAGACTTTGCAATTCTTCATATATTTCGGGATCCTCCGTCACAATCTCTTCATAGGAAGAAATCGGAATTCCCTTGATGTAGGAAATATATTCCGGTGTATCCTGATACAGACAGCTGTAAATACTCCGATGGGATGAAGCTTCCCTGATCCTTACCGCATTCCTGATCAGTTCCTCCATTTCGCAAAAGACTTCTTCATAGTCCTTCAATGCTTCAATATTAGTACGGATGGTAAAACCGAAGTCACGCCTTCCGGGGATACCTTTGGCAGATAAGGCTTCTCTAAAGGAAGCCGTCACAGAAGAGGACAGCTTCTTCGAAAAATGCATGCCCTTTCCGTTTACACGGCAGATACAATAGCGACCGACCAGGTCAATATCCGTCCTGGCAGTCGGAAGCTTGTCTCCCATGCCCATCCGTTCAATCTGGACGAGAATTTCATCTCCTGCTTTCAAAGCATCGTCCGATTTACCATTCCATATAACGGTATTTCCGGATCTGTCTTTACAAGATGGCAGAGGCAGATAGACCTTCCGGTCCTTTTGCACGGCCACAAAGGCAGCTCCCATGGATGGTAATACGCGATCCACGCGTCCAACATATACATTTCCCACCAGATCGCCTTTTCCCGGTGAAAAAAATACCTGCAGTGCATCGGGCCGGTAATCCGAAAAGGTGAACACCAGAATACGGTCTGCTTTACGAATGACTATGATTTTTCCCATAACAGTGGTACGAACTCTCCTTCCCGTTCCCGATAGGTTTCAATTCTGTGAACCGTATAGCCAAATGGCGGAAGCTCATAAGAAATGGAATTACAAAAGCTCTCGAGAACAAAGCCCGGTTTGATATTTCCGCCGCTGCTGGCATTTAATTTCATATAGATCCGTTCCTTTGCTTCTTCATCTGCTTTTCCAAGTGCACACGATACCACAGACAACTCATAAATGCTTTCCTTTAAATTAATTTCCTTATGCCCACGCTTGGTTTCCTTTACGACAGGGATATTGTCCTGCTCATAAAAGGCAAGCAGCTTTTTCATGAATCCATCCGGAAGGACAACACTGTCACGGATGGTCACGTAATAGGAAGCAGCCTCTACACTTGCCATGGCATTGCCCTCGGCATCGTCTAAAAGCCGGACATCGAGAATATCGATTCCTTCCACCATGGCAGACTGTAAAGCAGTTTTTAATTCTTCGGTACTGTTTAAGCTGCAAAGCTCCAGATCAAAGTATTCCCCGCTGCTCGTGTGTCCAACCGATAACGGAGCCGCAAAGGAAAGCTTCTGATGAGGAGAAAATCCTTCGGAATATGCCACATCAATTTCTGCCCTGCGGATGGCTTTCTGGAAATAGCGCATCACATCCAGATGTCCGATGAATTTTACAGGACCGTATTTTGAAAATTTCACTCTGACCTTCATAATTTATTCTTCTGCTCCTTCTCTGATACGTGGTTCCATACAGATTCCTGTGTGATATTTGGCTGCACCGCATCCGTTACACTGCTGTTTACAGTTTAAGGTTACGGTTTCCTCCTGAGCTTTATGCCATTCCCGTAAAAGGAACTCTCTGGTTACGCCACAGTCCAGAAAATCCCATGGAAAGACCTCATCATCCTCACGGGGTCTTGTCGTATAAAAGTCCGGATCAATGCCACATTCGTCAAAGACGGAAAGCCATACTTCATGCTTATAATATTCACTCCACGCATCATAGATACAGCCTCTTTCGTAGGCACGTAAAATGGCTTTGTTTAATTTTCGGTCACCCCTTGCAAGAACGCTTTCAAGGACGCTCACATCGGCTTCATGCCAGTTGTATTTAATGCTCTTCTGGTTTAACTGGCTCATAATCGAGGATCTTGTGAGGTAAGCCTTTTCCAGAAACTGCTCCTTTGTACACTGGGGAGCCCACTGGAACGGGGTAAATGGCTTGGGGATAAAGAACGAGGTGCTTGCCACGATCTGTACCCTTCCATTTCGTTTTTCCTTCGGAACGGTCTCATAAAATTCGGCCGCAATCTTATTACAAAGTTCTGCAATGCCACGGATATCGTCTTCGGTTTCAAACGGAAGTCCGAGCATGAAGTAAAGCTTTACTCTGGTCCAGCCGCCCTCAAAGGCAAGGTGGGCACCATGAAGGATGACTTCTTCGGTCAATCCTTTGTTAATCACATTGCGAAGGCGCTGACTTCCTGCTTCCGGTGCAAAGGTCAGACTGCTCTTTTTGACGTCCTGTACCTTATTCATGACATCTAAGGAGAATGCATCAATTCGCAGCGAAGGAAGAGAGATATTGACCTTCCGGCGTTCACATTCCTTAATCAGGAAATCCAGAAGCTCGGGAAGAGACGTGTAGTCACTTGAACTTAATGAGCTTAAGGAAATCTCTTCATGTCCGGTATTCTTTAATAATTTAATGGCTTTATCTTCCAGATAGTCAAGGCTCCGTTCCCTCACCGGACGGTATAACTGTCCTGCCTGACAGAACCGGCAGCCACGGATGCAGCCTCTCTGGATTTCAAGTACGACACGGTCCTGTGTAACCTTAATAAACGGAACGACCGGCTTTTCCGGATAATACGTTTCAGAAACATCACAGACCAGTTCCTTGTGAATCACATCCGGGATTTCCGGCACAAGCTTCTTCCTCTCCGCAATCGTGCCATCCTCATGATAGGTAACCTCGTAGAGGGAAGGTACATACATTCCGGGAATGCAGGCTGCCTTCCGTAAAAAGTCCTGTCGGCTGCATCCCTTCTTCTTGCATTCCTTATAAAGATCAATCAGTTCCCGGTAACGGGTCTCTCCTTCTCCAATATAGAAGATGTCAAAGAAATCTGTGATAGGCTCCGGATTATAGGTACAAGGGCCTCCACCAATGACAATCGGATCTTTATCCATACGATCCTTTGCAAGGAGCGGTATGCCGGATAAATCCAGCACCTGTAAAATATTGGTATAACACATTTCATACTGGATCGTAATTCCAAGGAAATCAAACTCCGTAATCGGATCCTGCGATTCCAACGCAAAAAGCGGGATGTGCTTTTCTCTCATGATCCGGTCAAGATCCACCCATGGGGAATATACGCGTTCGCACCATACATCCCCAAAGGAATTCAGCATATCATAAAGAATCTGAATGCCAAGATGGGACATGCCGATTTCATACACATCCGGGAAGCACATGGCAAACCGGACCTCCACTTCTTCCGCATTCTTCATAACTGCATTGACTTCGTTTCCAATATAACGGGCAGGCTTTTCCACCTGCATTAAAATTTCTTCACTTAACTGAAGCTTTCTCATGGTTCAATAATGCCCTTCCATCCTGCATGAGCTGTTCTAAGGATACGGACTCATTCATCTGTTGCAGGAACATATCGCAGTCAAGGCTGCGATAGTGCCATTCCATCTTGTGGGCAACAATAAATCCACCCAACAACAAAAAGGAAACAAAAATCCGGAACCGCAAGCTCCTCCATCCCGGAGAAGTACCTTTTCCACGATCCATGTTTCCCATTGAAGTCTCCCTGAAAGAAGGAGCTTCCAAAATGTGCTGTCGTTCCTGCATAAGCTGATGATTCCTCTGATTTTCCAGACGAATACCCCGTAGCAGCTCTAATTTTTTATCGGTACTGATACTCATCATGTTGTCCCATTCATTTATTTTTATCAATATATGACGGGACCATTCAAATATGTCTCTTAATAAATAATTCTTGTAACTATTCTTTATCTCTTATCCAGTTCCTCAGTAATTTCTTCCCAGGTAACGCCGCGTTCCACCATCAGAACCATCATATGATACAGAAAATCTGCGATTTCATACTTGATTTCATTGGCGTTCGGATTTTTGGAAGCAATGACGATTTCCGTTGCTTCTTCACCAAGCTTCTTGAGAATCTTATCAATTCCCTTATCAAACAGATAATTGGTATAAGACCCTTCCTTGGGATTTACCTTACGGTCCTTGATGACATTTAAAACGGATTCAAATACCAGAAGCGGATTCGATTCCGAATATTCCTTCTTCATAATTTCATTAAAGAAGCAGCTGTAATTGCCGGTATGACAGGCTGCCCCAATCTGGGAAACCTTGGCAAGAATGGTATCCTTGTCACAGTCGGCCTTCATTTCCATGACATACTGGAAATGACCGCTGGTTTCACCCTTAAGCCACTGGCTCTGACGGCTTCGGCTGAAATAATTCATACGGCCGCTTTTTAAGGTGGTGCGGTAGGCTTCTTCGTTCATGTATGCCATCATCAGAACTTCCTGTGTCTTATAATCCTGTACAATCACAGGAACAAGACCGTCACTGTTCTTCTTAAGGTCACACCAGGGGATCTCAGGCTCAAAGGTGTGGACGGCAATCCCGTTTCCGGAACACAGATCCTTAATATCATTTAATTCTTTCGCGTTTTCGTTAACCGCAGGTCCGGTAATTCCGGCAATATGTTCCACGGACAAAAGCTCCAGGATCTTATCAAGAGAGACCTCCGGCAGGGTAACGATAAAAGGCATCTTCGAGATCTCGATGGCCTGTTTGATCGTCTTTTCGGAGATCAGGATAACTTCGTTTACATATTCGCTGAGAATGGCTTCGTTGGCCTGAATTTCTTCTGCGGCTGCAATGCAGGCAACGATCTTTTCTTTGCCAAACTTATCGGATACCTCTTTCGTAATCTCAATATTGTCCTCTTTGGAATAATTTAAGGCTGCTTTCGTGCATCCGGCATAAAGCAGTTTCTTAATATCTTCCATACGCTTTACATTACCGGCACCAATGACCGGGAGGTTCGCGCGGCTGCAGATTTCCTTAATGAGATCAAGGGCTGCTTCATGGCTTGCATCGTCATAGGAAAGATCAAATACTAAGATTTCATCGGCATTGCATTCGCTGTAAAAGCAGGCAAGCTCTACCGGATTCTCACTGACAATTTCCCGGCTTTTGAAGCCTGTTACAGCACAGCCATCCTTTAAATAAATACATGGTATAAATTTCTTAAACTGTTCCATTGAAACTATAAGCTTCCTTTCGTACTTAATACATCGGTAATTCTTTCGTCCTTCTTCGTGGCATCATCCAGAGCCTTGGCAAAGCTCTTGAACATGGCCTCGATGATATGATGGGCGTTTACTCCGTCGAGCATCCTGATATGCAGGTTCATTCCTGCCGTATAGGAAACGGCATAAAAGAATTCCCGTACCAGCTCGGTATCAAAGTTTCCCACCATGGGAGCCGTAATCTGTGCATCCATCTTAAAGTAAGGTCTGCCGCCTAAATCTACCGCACACAGACAGAGTGCATCGTCCATCGGCAGAATACAGGAACCGAAGCGTTTGATGGATTTCTTATCTCCAAGAGCTTCTTTGATGGCAGTTCCAAGGACAATTCCCGTATCTTCAACGGTATGGTGTCCATCCACATGAAGATCTCCTGTAACCTTTACGTCAAGGTCGAAAAATCCATGACGGGAAAATCCCTCTAACATATGATCGAAGAAACCGATTCCTGTTGAAATCTCGGACTTCCCGGCTCCATCTAAGTTGATGGAAAGAGCAATATCGGTTTCTTTTGTTTTGCGTTTTACGGAAGCGTTTCTGTTCATCCGGTTCACAACCTTTCTTAAGATCTATTCAAACCTAACTTTAATCGAGTTTGCGTGCGCGGTCAAGCCCTCTTTTTCAGCAAACAGTTCAATTTCTTTATGAACCCTTTCCAAAGCATCTCTGGAATAGGAAATAATACTGGTTTTCTTAAGAAAATCATCCACATTTAACGGGGAGAAAAATCTTGCGGTTCCGTTCGTTGGTAAAATGTGGTTTGGTCCTGCAAAATAATCACCCAAAGGCTCGGAGGAATATTCACCAAGGAAAATTGCTCCGGCATTTTTTACTTTAGTCATGGTCTCATAAGGATTCTTCGTCAGAATCTCCAGATGCTCCGATGCAATTTCATTGACGGCATCAATGGCCTGATCCATATTTTGGGCAATGAGGATATAGCCGTAGTGATCAAGAGACTTCCGGATAATCTCCTCACGGGACAACTGCTTCGTAAAGGCTTCCACCTCTTCGGATACCTTGTCGGCAAGCTCTCTGCTTGTTGTAATTAAAATTGCACTTGCCATCTCATCATGTTCTGCCTGGGATAACAGATCTGCGGCAACATAACGGGGCGTTGCACTTTCATCGGCAAGCACCAGAATCTCACTGGGACCTGCAATGGAATCGATGCTGACATAGCCAAAGCATGCTTTCTTGGCAAGGGCAACGAAAATGTTACCGGGGCCTGTGATCTTATCCACCTTCGGGACACTTTCGGTTCCAAACGCCATTGCAGCAATCGCCTGTGCGCCGCCGACCTTGTAGATTTCATCGACACCGGCAATATCTGCGGCAACCAGTGTTCCGGGATTGACCTTACCGTCCTTTCCGGGAGGAGTCGTCATAATAATACGGGAAACACCTGCAACCTTTGCAGGCAGTACATTCATTAATACACTGGACGGATAAGCGGCCTTACCGCCGGGAACGTAAACACCGGAAATGGAAATGGGCGTAATCTTCTGTCCTAAAATGGTTCCGTTATCCTCCGGAACGATCCAGCTGTTGTGCATCTGTTTCTGATGGAATTTACGAATGTTTTCAGCAGAATGCTTCATCACCTCAATGAAGTTTTCTTCAAGCTGTGCATAAGCCTCGTCGATTTCTTCCCTTGTAACACGGATCTTTTCCGCATTCATTTCACAATGATCGAACTTCGAAGTATATTCAAAAAGTGCCTCATCTCTTCTTGCACGGACATCCCCGATAATGTCATTTACCGTCTTTTCATATTGTCCATAGCTGTTCGGGCTTCTTTTTAAAAGGCTTTCGAGCAGATTGTTTTTCGTTTCATCCGTCAGTTCTACAATACGCATTATTCTATCCTCCGTTGGTGTCGCAATTAATTGTTTTCACACAGTGCTTTCATTTTGGAAATCAGATCCTTGATCCGTTCCGATTCCATCTGCATGCTGACCTGATTCACAATCATTCTGGCAGATAACGGACAGATCTCTTCTAATACCTCAAGACCGTTCTCCCGTAGGGTCGATCCGGTTTCCACAATATCCACGATCACATCGGAAAGACCGACAATCGGTCCCAGCTCCACAGAGCCGTTCAGCTTGATGATATCTACGGTCTGATGCTTTTTGTTATAAAAATAATCCTTGGCAATAATCGGATATTTGCTTGCAACACGGATCCGCTCATGATGCTGTAACAATTCTCTTGCAGAAGCCGGTCCACATACGCACATCCGGCACTTGCCAAAGCCAAGATCCAACACTTCATAGACACGGCGGTTTTCTTCCAGAATCGTATCCTTTCCGACCACGCCGATGTCCGCAGCCCCGTATTCCACATAAGTAGGGACATCCAGCGCCTTGCTTAAGAAGAATTTCAGTTTTAATTCTTCGTTTACAAAGATCAGCTTACGGGTATTCTTGTCTTTCATTTCTTCGCAGGTAATTCCGATCTGTTCTAACAGATCCAGCGTTTTATTGGCAAGTCTTCCTTTGCCTAACGCAAATGTTAAATAACGATCTTCACTCATGGTTTAAACCTCGGTTCTTTCAGATTCAGGAATCAGGGCAACGCGCCTGCCTTCGCTTCGAAGCGCCTGTGCCGTTTTCAGTTTTTCCGTATAATTACTTTCGGTATAGGTGATCTTCTGTACGACCGGCTTTTCCCGATAGGTGCCGTTCTGACGCTCTAAGGATAAAAGCAGATCATCAATTACAACGGCAAATCCAATGGCCGGAGCACACTTTCCGAAATAGCCAAGCAGCTTATCATAACGGCCCCCCTTTACAATCGCATCCCCGACACCATAAGAAAAGGCTTTAAAGATGACGCCGGTATAGTAATGATATTTGCTGAGCATGCCAAGATCAAAGGATATATATTTTTCTACGCCATAGGCCTTCAATACTTCATATAATTTCTTAAGGTGCAAAACTGCCTGTTTCGAGGTCTCGTTATGTACCTGGTTTTCTGCTTCATCCAGAATCTCAACCGCTCCGAAGAAGTCCGAGACCTTAAGCAGCCGTTCCCTTTCTTCGATGCAGACATTCCGTTCCTTTAACAGCTCCTCTGCACCGAAGAGGTTCTTTCCGGAAATCAGCTCCCGAAGATCCTCTGCGGTCTCTGTGGATAACCCGGCCTCCTCACAAAGGCCTTTAAAGTATTCTACTTCTCCGATGCTTAACTGGAATTCCTTTAAGCCTGTCTGTAATAAGGATTCCACAACCAGGGCAATCATTTCAGCATCAGCTTCGACGGAATCATCGTTCATAAGCTCTGCGCCCATCTGGGTAATTTCCTTTAACTTGCCCTGAAGGCTTCCGGCGTTGATAAAGGTATTTCCTTTATAGCAAAAGCGGATCGGCTGTGTCTCATCCATATAGTATTTCGCTGCACACCGTGCAATGGATGGAGTGAAGTCCGGTCTTAAAACAAGAGTATTTCCTTCTTTATCAAAGAATTTGTACAGTTCCTTGGAGGGGGTTGTACCGATCTCCTTGGAAAATACGTCAAAAAATTCGAAGGTCGGTGTCTCAATACTTTCGTACCCAAAGCTGCTTAGCTTCCTGCCAATGACCTGTTCGATATGCTCCTTGCCGGCCAATTCATTTCCGTAAATATCACGGACACCTTCCGGTGTATGCAATAGTATGTTTTTCATAATGCTTTCCCTTTACTTTTTATGCTGCTGTAAATAATGTACACTTTAATATAGTAACGTGATAATTGATTAGCACGCTAAATTACTGTTAGTATACGAGACTATGATTCATTTGTCAACTCCCGTTCTTCCAGATCCTTCTGCAGGATGTCAAGGTATGGCACTAATACACCATGCTTTCTTGGAAGACGGTAATCCGGGTTCATTTCTTCATAAAGAAAGCTTTTGCGACCACCTGCCAGGGAACGATCCCAGAAAAAACGAAAAATCTCATAAGGCAGATAAAAGAACTCATCCCGGTGAGTATAATAAATGAGAAAAAAAGAAATTCCACCCTGTTTTTCAAAGTTTTCCATGAATTTTACCTGATGCTCATGGATATTCTGAAGTGCAAAACGATCCACGGCGCATTCCTTGGCATCGAAGCAGACCGGAATTCCCTGCACCGCACCGATATAGTCTACTGTACTTTTCTGGTCAAAATAGGCTAAGGTAATGTGTCTGGTATTCTTATCAATATTAATCGGGGTAATCGGAGTCGGAATTTTCTGGATCAGAGCCAGTCCGCTCTCTAAATACCGCTCGTTCGTCCGGTTGATCATATCCTCGAGGGTAGAGCCTCTTAGTCCTCTGGAATTCCAGGTTGACATCGGTCATTCTTCCTTTCTGGTAACAGGGTTGGCTTAGAATACCATTTCTGTTTCGTCACATTAATTTTAATTTTTCGAACAGCTCCGGTTCCGGAATCGTAAGGATCCGGTTGCTTAAATCCGGAAAAGTATCTTCACATTCTGGAAATTCCAGCCGGCAGGCACAGAGCATCTGGCTCTGGATACCAAGCTTTTTCCTGTATCGATCGTTAAATTCACGATCTCCATATTTGTAATCGCCAAGCAGAGGGTGTCCGATGGATGCCATATGGGCACGGATCTGATGGGTCTTTCCGGTAATCAGTTCCACTTCCACAAGGGTCTTATCCCCATATTCTGCAAGGGGGGCATATCTGGTTTCAATGTAATCTCCACTGGCAGCGTCCCGGCATACGGAAACACGATTCGTTTTGTTATCCTTCTTCAGATATCCTTTTAAGCATTCTTTCTGCAGCCCGGTTCCCTTTACGAACAGATGATAAAATTTCCGGACATCCCGGGAGCGGATCCATTCACTCAACACCTGTCCGCCTTTTATGGTTTTGGAACATAAAACAAGTCCACAGGTATTCCGGTCGAGCCTGTTGCACACCGATGGATGAAAGGTCTGCAAATCCTCTTCCGAAAGCTCTCCTTTATGCAGCAGATAACCAATCAGCCATTCATTTAAGGAAAGATCCTGATCGGAAGCCTTCTGGGTGAGAATACCAAAGGGCTTATTTAAAATAAGAATATGGTCATCTTCATAAACAATCGGAATGCCCTTAAGGACCTCAAAGGCTTTCCTATAGGAAGAGGTTTTATGAGAACTCTCCTTTTGAAAATTGTTTAAGGTTTCATCAGAGAGATAAAACTGGATCGTATCTCCTGTTTTCAGCTTTTCTTTTCCTTCGGCCTTCTGCTTATTATATTTGATATTCTTTTTACGAAGCATTTTGTAGAAAAAGGAAGAAGGTGCCAGTGGCAGATACTTCTGCAGGAATTTAAGCAGTGTCTGTCCGGCTTCCTTTTCCCCAATCTGATATTCCCTCATGTCGGTTTCCTGTTTTTCTGTGATTTGTAACTATTCAGAGCCATGCAAATTATGGCAGTATGGATGATGAATGCTTGCATTCAAGCGATAAGGATTCATAAATCATCCAAAGTTATAAGGTAATTTCATAGAATAATACACGGACCTCATCTTCCTTTTCGGGATTCCGCTCCGGCTGTGCTTCGGAACGGTTCTTTAACTGTTCACAGTATTTCTTAAGGTCTTTTGTTAAGGTAATGGTATAGTCCTTGAAGCCGCCCTGTTTCAGCATGGTCTGTAAATGTGCAATTGCTGCATCCGGATCACACTTCTCATTCTCAGAAAAACCAAGAATAACTTTCCCATCTACAACCATATGACTGATCGGAAAATTCTTCTGATAGGAAGTAAAATAAAGGTCACACATACCAATCAGACGTCCTTCACAGAGCCTGATCTGCTCATAGGCTTCCCTGCTGCACCCTTTCGCACGGCAGAGCATAATCAGATTGACAATGCTTTTGCATGCAGGAAGACATCCCAGAACTGCAACTACGGTTAACAGATTCTTCCTGCTACCGGTTGTCAGGTAGCCGGCCAGAAAGACAGCCAGTGAAATGCCAAAGCAGAGAATCGTCCATAGAATGGCATTCTGCTTCTTTTTATCAAGATATCCAAACGTTCCTTTAACGGCTCTCATATATTTCCTCCTCGTATATAACGAATTAAGCTGTTCATGGTTCCACTTCCACATTCTATCACTAATTTCCCGCAGAAGTCTGATCCAGCAGCTTCATCACATCCTCATAATCGTAAATATAAAAATCTGCAAGCTCCTGCTTTTCCCTTGTCTGATGCAGGGAATACAGATCGTGTACGGCACAGACCTTCATATTGGCGGCTTTCCCTGCCTGGATTCCGGGGATAATATCCTCAAACACAAGGCAGCTTTCAGGTGCTACACCACATTGTCTGGCAGCCTCTAAATAAACATCCGGAGATGGCTTTCCCCTTTTTACTTCACATCCGGTCACGATACAGGTAAAGTAGCGGGATACTCCAAGGGATTGAAGAACCCCCTCGACAAGGGAACGTTCGTTACTGGTGGCAATCCCAAGCCGGATATCGTGATTCGCACAGTAAGTAATAAAGCGGTCAGCCCCGTTCTTTAACGGAACCTCATGCAGGTATTTATCCCTTGCCATCTGCGTCCAGTCCGACTTCATCTGTTCAATGCTGTCCGGAATGGGAAAATGTTCTTTAAAGTAAACGGCAGTCTCCGAAAACGACATTCCCTCAATGCTGGACTGCAGATCCTCCGGAAGCGGAATGTTAAACCTTCCTAAGTACTCGCGGTCAATATCCTTCCAGATCCACATGGAATCCACAAGCGATCCATCCAGATCAAATAAAACGGCATTTATATTCCTTAACATCTGTTATACTCCTGTTCTTTACAATTTCACTTCCACATAGTAACAGTAGTTCAGCCTTGCTTACTTCATGTCGGGCGTCCGCCCTATAGAAATGATTGCTGCATATCCTTTACCAGGTGTGCATATGTAATAGAATAACACACCTTGCAGGATTCGGAAATGAAACGTTTCTTTTCTTTTCTATTTTTTATATTTCTGGCAGTATGTATCCTGACTGAGCCGGCAGCCTGTATCGGGTACGCCAGGGATGCACTCTTGCTCTGGTTCCATAAAATCCTGCCAACGCTATTTCCTTTTATGGTAATTTCCGGAGTGATCATCCGCATGAATCTGACTTCCTGTTTCCCGTCGGCGGGTGTCTATGGGACTCTCGTCGGATTCTTCTGTGGCTTTCCGATGGGGGCCCTGACAGCATGCACCATGTATGAAGAAAAGCAGATCACTCAAAAGGAGGCTGAATACCTGTGTGCCTTTACCAATAACATGGGGCCGGTTTATTTCTGTTCCTATGTGCTGCCCACCCTTGGAATTACAAATAAACTGCCTTATCTTGCTGTTATGTATGGGATTCCTCTGCTGTATGGGCTGTTCTTACGCAAAACTACCTACCAATCCTGTGACTTTCAGAAATTGCCTTCAGGCTCCCATGTGAGTTTACTGAATGCAATTGATGCTTCCATTCAGCAGGCCATCGCATCAATTACAAGACTCGGGGGCTACCTGATTCTGCTGCAGACACTCTATATTCTGCCGGAGCTCTTCATCCGTCTGATTGGTCATTTTCCCTTGGCGATCCGGCTGCCACTTCCGTTTCTCCAGTCCTTTTTGTGTTGTCTGCTTGAAATTACGGGAGGAATTGCAAAAATGAGTGCCTATCCACCGCTTTACGTACTTGCACTGCTTCCCCTTGGCGGGCTTTCGTTTATTCTGCAGGCAGGCTCAATCTTAAAAAATGCAGGGCTGTCCCTTCCGGTTTATCTGCTGCATAAGCTGATCCAGACCGTACTTATTTTCGCTTTTTATATCGTAATAATCCACGCAGGTTTCTGATCAACACCATAAGCAGAATCAGCATCAGAAGTACAATTCCGGCAATCAAAACCATGATTCCGATGGAATATCCGGTCGGTTTTGCAGCCGATACCGGATCTGTGTGGCCGGCAAAGGCTTCGGCGGTAACTTCGGTATAGGTCTGTTGTTTTTCCAAAAGCTCTTCTGCTTTTTGCTGCTGCATTTCCTGACGAAGGCGTTCCGGATCCTCAATGGTTCCAACCCCGATCGTATTGCTTTCTGTAAATTTATCATATTCATTGTATGCCATGGTCCGCAGCTCCACCGCGGTATCAAACGGAAGCTGAAATGTAAAGGTATATTCGGGTGCCGAGATATCCCATTGATCCGGACGCGGCCACTCCAATAATTCCGAATAGGTATTTCCACCATCGGTACTCACGGCATAGTACTGGATATAGCTGTCATTGTCCGAAGCGGTCATGCGAATCGTTGCCATGCCGGTTTCCTGATCCATAGATGTAAGTTCGATTTCATTTACTTCCGGCTCAGTTTCATCAGGCCTTGCAATATCGGCAGGAACCGGAATCTGAGAAACCGGATAACCGGAGTAATCAATTCCCAACTCTACAGATTTTAAACCAAAATATTTTGCAACAGCTTCGGCATCGCGGATTCCCAGTGCTTTTAACGATTCTTCTCCATCGGCCACAGCAAAGGCATCCTTTGCATGATCCAGGTGACAGTGCTCAATCAGCGCACAGGGAACATCCATTTCCGCTGCATACCTCAAGATTCCGTAATAATCAGTTCCGCGATCATTTAATCTGGTCTTGATGCCACGCGAAAATAATCCCATATCAGTAAGCTCCTGCATTTCAATCTCTGCAAAAGCAAATCCCTTGCTGTATAATTCTCCACGGGACGGAACCCACACCTCCGCACCGTATAAATTGTGGTTGACAGACAGGTTGAAGTGAAGGCAATACAGAAAATCAGCATTCTTTTCTTTGGCATAGGCAACACGATCCTTGATCGTCATATCCATATCCGCTTCATGCGTCAGGAAAACAGTGACATCCTCAAATTTTTCCAGATGCTCTTTCATAGCCTGCGCTACAATCGGATTGATTTCTTTTTCTACAAATTCACCATATTCCCCACCGCGGTTTTCACCGCCGTGACCTGGATCTATTACAATTATTGGCATCGCTTACTCCTCGTATACAAGAGAACCGGCCTACCAATCGGTAGGCCGGTTCAGGCCTTACAACATATCAACATTAATGCTTCCCGTGGTACTCTCCTGAAGATCACCCTCCGGTGCCTCAAACTTATCGGGCTCCGGTGGATTCAGTTCTACACGGTTGGAATTCACGACATCATTATAATGATTGAGTCCTGCCATAAAGCTTTCATAATGCTCGGTTGTGGTTTTCATTGTCTGGTTGATAAGTGCTTCCACATTTGCCAGGATATCATCGGTATACTGCATGGCTGCAGAACGGACACTGTTTGCTTCCATGGTTGCGTTATCCAGAATTTCCTGTGCCTGCTTCGTTGCCATGGTAACGACCTCATTCGCCTGCGCGTAAGCCTGCTGCATAATTTCGTGTTCATTAATCAGCTGGTTGGTATGCAGAGTAGCTTCATTGATCAGTGCCTCTGCTTTCGCTCTGGCATCATTCAAAATAGCTTCCTTATTGCTGATAATCTTCTGATAACGTTTGATCTCATCAGGGGTTTTCATACGCAGTTCCCGAAGAAGCTCATCAATCTCTTCCTTGTTCACAATAATCTTGGTATCGGAAAAGGTCTGATATTTGCAACCATCGATATATTCTTCGATTTCATCAATTAACTGTTCAATTCTGCTGCTCATTCCATTGCCTCCGGTTCATTTCTTTCTATTCCATATTTGTCATAAATCTGCTTCCCTAAAAAGTCCGGTACACACATGGAAATATCGCCTCCAAAGCTGGCAATTTCCTTGACGCTCGAAGAACTGAGGTAGGCATATTCCAAACCGGTCGTTAAAAAGACCGTATCCACTGCACCATTGGAAAGCTTGGCATTTGTCTGGGCTGTCTGAAGCTCATATTCGAAATCGGTGATGGCACGCAAGCCACGGATCACGACATGAACATCCTTCTCTTTTGCATAATCTACCAATAAGCCGCTGAAGGATTCCACCTTTACATTCGGAATATCTTTCACAGCTTCCTTTAATATCTTAACACGTTCTTCTACTGAAAACAATGGTGTCTTTACTTTATTGTTTAAGACACTTACCGTTAATTCGTCAAACATCTGTGCCGCACGGCGGATGACATCAAGGTGTCCGTAGTGAACCGGATCAAAGCTTCCCGGATAAATTGCTTTTTTCAATTTCTTCTCCTTAAGACGTCAGGATTCCATTCCCTATTGTCTTTTGATAAATAAATGTTTATTGGTCTTGTAATTCTTTTCTCTTACAATGGTAAATCCAAATTCTTCCAGAAAAGTAAAAGACCGGTCGATTGAGGCTTCCAAAATAATGGTAGTATTTTCCGTAACATACGGCATATTTCTCAATTCACGGAAAAGAGCCGGTTCAATACCTGATGTATAAGGGGGATCCATAAAGATGATGGAAACCTCCTTTTCGTGGATCTGATGAACGCCGGATAAAACATCTCCCTTAATCAGGGTTGCCCGGTCTGCAAATTTCGTAAACTGCAAATTATCCTGAATACAGGAAATGGCTTTCGGGTTATTCTCAATAAAATAACTGTGTTCTGCTCCCCGGCTTAAGGCCTCAATTCCGATTCCGCCGCTTCCTGCAAAGAAGTCCGCGAAAATGCATCCCGGAATATCCATCTGGATCATATTAAATAAGGTTTCTTTAATCCGGTCCGTGGTGGGTCTGGTATCCATGGATTCCGGTGTCTTTAACGGAAGGCTCCGTGCCGTTCCTGCAATTACTCTCATAGTTCCTCCTTAAAGCTAAAGACGAAGCTTCGTTCCTTTACTGTCTCTGTGCTGCGGTTTAATCCGCTGCAGTTCCACATGCTTGTCTTTATATACAATATCCGGATCAGGCATGGCTGCCAGCGTATAATAAACAGCTTCTACATGATCCTTATCAGAAAGCTTCATTCCACGTACACCCACAGCCGACTTCTTCTTTTCAGGAACTTCCTCTAATCCAAACCTCAGGAAATATCCTTCAGCGGACTGCAGAATGACCTGCTTCTGCTCCCTGATAATTTCAACGCTGATGACCTCATCGTTATCCTGCAGCTTCGTTGCTGCAACCGTTCTCTTTGCCACATCAAATTCACCACCGTCAACGATCTTCATCATGGCTTGGGCGGTAACAAACAGAATCCGGTAGAGATTCAAACTCGTCTGGCTTTCTACCGTGATGGCATATTCCTTCTGTGAGTCATAATTACTGATGTTATCGATCGGAACACCCTTGTCACGGAACTTTCCAAACGGAACATCCTGTAATTTTACCGTGTGAAGCTGTCCGGTATTTGTAAAGATACAGATTTTACCGGTGTTCTTACAGAATACCACATATTTATTTTCTGAATCCGCCGCTTCCTTGTTCCGTTCATAGGTTGGAACATCCACGGAACGGGCATAGCCGAAGCGGTCCATTAAGAAGACAATATCCATCTCCTCAATCTTTTTCTCTACATAAACGGCTTCTGCAACATTTTCAATGACTGTTTTTCGTGGTTTCCCATATTCCCGGCGGATGTCATCAAGCTCATTCATGATAACCTGTGCCATGGAATCCCGGCGGTCTAAGATATCCTCATACCGGTAAATATTGGCAAGCGTATCTTCGTGTTCGTTGATCAACGCTTCAAGTTCGAGTCCGATTAATTTATATAAACGCATCTCCAGGATGGCGTTTGCCTGCTTTTCGGTAAAACAGAGCTGGGAAGCCATGATTCTGGATTCCTTGGAACGGAATTTGATGCCATCGGTCTTACCCTCTACCAGACAGGCTTTTGCCATGGCTCGATCTCTGGATCCACGTAAAATTTCAATGACAAGATCGATGACGTTGCACGCTTTGATTAAGCCTTCCTGAATTTCCTTGCGTTCCAGCTCCTTTTCAAGAAGTGTGGTATATTTTCGGCGTGCTACTTCAAACTGGAAATCCACATTGTGTCTGATAATCTGTTTAAGGCTCATAACCTCCGGTCTGCCATCGGCTATGGCCAGCATGTTCACACCAAAGGTATCCTCGAGCCGTGTCTTTTTATAGAGCATGTTGACAAAGTTCTCAACATCTGCATCCTTACGAAGCTCAATGACAATACGGATTCCTTCCTTGGAGGACTGGTTCGTAATGTCTACAATATCCTGCGTTTTTTTGGTTTCGGAAAGAGCTGCTACATCCATCAGGAACTTGGAAATGTTGGCACCGATCATGGTATAGGGAATTTCAGAAATAACCACATTGGTCTTGCCGGCTTTTCCCTTTTCGATGTCTACCTTGCCACGAACCTTGATCTTCCCGACACCGGTTTCATAAATTTCCAGCAGCTCATCCTTATTGGTAACGATACCTCCGGTCGGGAAATCCGGACCTTTGATATATTTCATCAATCCTTCTGTGGTAATCTCTTCATTCTGCATGTAGGCTTTTACTGCATCGACAACCTCACCGAGATTGTGAGGCGGAATACTGGTTGCCATACCAACGGCAATTCCTTCGGAACCATTGACTAAAAGGTTTGGAATCTTTACAGGCAGAACAGAAGGCTCCTTCTCTGTTTCATCAAAGTTTGGCACAAAATCAACAACGTTTTTATCGAGGTCGGCCAAAAATGCTTCCTGCGTCACCTTTTCAAGACGGGCTTCCGTGTATCTCATGGCAGCCGCTCCGTCTCCCTCAATGTTACCGAAGTTACCGTGTCCGTCAATTAATGGCATTCCTTTCTTGAAATCCTGTGTCATTACAACAAGCGCATCATAAATAGAGCTGTCTCCATGGGGATGATATTTACCCATGGTATCACCGACAATACGCGCACTTTTACGGTACGGCTTATCGTAACGGATTCCCAGTTCATGCATATCGTATAGCACACGGCGCTGCACAGGTTTCAACCCGTCTCTGGCATCCGGCAGGGCACGTGCGATAATGACACTCATGGCATAATCAATATATGATTTCTGCATCACTTCCGAATACTCGGTTTTGATGATTTTTTCTTCCATGAAATAATTCCTTTCTAAGAAACTCCGGAATCTGTTTTAACAATCAGATATCCAGCTCTGCATCGGTGGCGTGTTCGTAGATAAATGCCTTTCGGGGAGGAACCTCGGTTCCCATCAGCATTTCAGTTACTTCGGATGCCATACGGGCATCTTCAATCTCAACCTGCTTTAAAATTCTGGATGCCGGATCCAAAGTCGTTTCCCATAACTGCTCCGCATCCATTTCTCCAAGACCCTTGTAGCGTTGTAAGGTAAAGGGACCTTTATGCTTCTTACGGTACTGCTCTAATGCCTTGTCATCGTACAGGTACTCTTCCTCTCCCTTCGAGGGCATCGCCTTATATAACGGCGGCATGGCAATATAAACATGTCCTTCATAAATCAGTTCCGGCATAAACCGGTAGAATAAGGTCAGAAGCAGTGTGGAAATATGCGCGCCATCCACATCGGCATCGGCCATAATAATAATTTTGTCATAACGGAGCTTCGTAATATCAAAGTCGTTTCCATATCCTTCAGAAAATCCACAGCCAAACGCATTGATCATGGTTTTGATTTCGGCATTAGCCAATACCTTATCTATACTTGCCTTTTCCACGTTCAGGATTTTACCACGGATAGGCAGAATTGCCTGATACGCACGGTCTCTGGCTGTCTTGGCACTGCCGCCTGCGGAATCTCCTTCGACAATAAAGATTTCACATTTTGAAGCGTCCCTCGATTCACAGTTTGCAAGCTTTCCGTTCGAATCAAAGGAAAACTTCTGCTTCGTGAGCATGTTGGTCTTTGCTTTTTCCTCGGTTTTACGGATTTTGGCCGCCTTTTCGGCACAGCCAATGATACTCTTTAAGGTCTCTAAATTACGGTCAAAATAGCGGACCAGTTCATCACCGGTAACCTTCGCAACGACCTTTGCTGCATCCTGGTTATCGAGCTTCGTCTTCGTCTGTCCTTCAAAACGGGGATCCGGATGCTTGACGGAAATCACAGCGGTCATACCGTTACGCACATCGGCACCGGTAAAGTTGACATCCTTTTCCTTTAAGATATTCAACTCTCTGGCATAAGTATTGATAATATTCGTGAACGCAGTTTTAAAGCCGGTAAGATGCGTACCGCCTTCTGCATTGTAAATATTATTACAGAACCCCAAAACATTCTCATGGAATTCATTAATATACTGGAAGGCACCTTCTACGGAAATGCCTTCACTCTCGCCTTTAAAATAAACGACGTCACAGATGGTTTCCGTGGATTTGTTCATATCCTTGATAAATCCGATGATTCCATCCGGCTCATGATATTCCACATGCTCTGTTACTTCTTTTCTTTTATCTTCAAAAATAATGGTAAGTAACGGATTTAAGTATGCTGTTTCATGCAGACGGCTCTTGATATCATCTTCCTTAAACCGTGTACGGTCAAAAATGGTATCATCCGGCAGAAAATTAATCTTCGTGCCGGTTCCTCTTGCTTTTCCGATCACAGGGGGAAGTCCGTCTATCAAATCTACCGCAGGGATTCCTCTTTCGTAACGGTCTTCATAAAGATTTCCACCGCTCTTTACCTGAATGGTCAGATACGTGGATAAGGCATTTACGACTGAGGAACCAACACCATGCAGACCTCCGCTTGTCTTATATGCGGAATCGTCGAATTTACCGCCTGCGTGAAGCGTCGTAAGCACCAGACGTTCTGCACTGATTCCCTTCTCATGGAGTCCGACCGGAATTCCTCGTCCGTTATCTTCAATAGTTGCCGATCCGTCTTCCTCGAGCGTTACCCAGATTTTGTCACAGTAACCGGCAAGATGTTCGTCCACGGAATTGTCTACGATTTCATAAATCAAATGGTTTAAGCCCTTCGTAGAAACACTTCCGATATACATTCCCGGTCTTCGCCTGACCGCTTCCAAGCCTTCCAGCACCGTAATACTGGAAGCGTCATAAACCGCTTCCTTTGCCATTTATTAAACCTCTTTCCTGATTTTTTTGCAGCATGCAACTGCAAGGGAACCCGGTCCGATATGACAGGCCACACTTAAGGATAAGGGCTGCACGACAATTTCAAATTCCGGGAATTCCTTTAATAATTCTTCTTTAAACTGCAGGGCAGTTTCCAGATCCTTCGTATAAGCAATCTCTAACCAGATATTTTCCGGTGTTGCACCGCCAAAACGAGTTTCCATATCCTTACGGATAGCAGATATCATAGTCTGCTTTCCCTGGGATACGGTTCTTGCTTTGGAAAATGCATCAAGCTTTTCTCCCTGAATGGTAAGCACCGGCTTCAGCTTCAGTAATGAACCGATTGCTGCGGCAGCAGGAGTGATACGACCGCCTTTTTTCAGATATACAAGTGTATCTAACATAATATAAATACTGGAATTGAATTTATCATTTTCCAGAAATGTCTTGATTTCTGCACCGGTAAGTCCCCATTCTGCAAGCAGTAAAGCATCCAGACAGGACTGCCGCTGGGTGACCGAAATACGCTGGTTATTGACAACATGGACACGGCCTGCGTAATCTGCTTCCTGTGATAACATGACTGCGGTCTGGCAGGATCCGGATAATCCGCTGCTCATCGGGATATAAACAAGCTCCTCATAGTCTGCAAGGAGATCATCCCACAGCTTCATGACCGAATCCGGGGAAGGCTGGCTGGTTACCACACTGGCACCGCCCTCAAGCATCGCATAAAAACCCTCCTGTGTCAGGCTGATGTCTTCAAAGTACTCCGTATCATCAATCATAAAAGGCATTGGAAGCACAAATAACCCAAGCTCCTTTGCTTCCTTCTGCGTTATTCCGCTGTTTGAATCTGTTACTACTGCAATTTTTTTACTCAATCGGTTCACCAATCCTTCCCAAATATCTTACTTTCAGATCGACTTAAAGTCAATCAGTTTCATCGTATTCTCTTCCATATATTCCCTTAATGCGCCATTTGAATTTTGTATCAGTTCTTCATCTTCTGCAAGCAGATGATCTACCGTCTGGCTTATTTTTTTGAGAAGAGCTGCATCCTGATAAACATCCGCAATCTTAAATTCCATTAATCCGCTCTGCCGGATTCCAAACAGATCACCAGGGCCTCGCAGCTTCAGATCCTGTTCTGCAATATAAAAGCCGTCATTGGAATCATTCAGAATCTTTAAGCGTTTATTGTTTTCCGGTTTCTCGGAATGATTCATGAAAATACAGTAGGACTGCTCTTTTCCCCGTCCGATCCTGCCCCGGAGCTGATGGAGCTGCGCCAGACCGAATCGTTCTGCATTCTCCACAAGCATAACGGTTGCATTCGGCACATTAATTCCGACTTCAATCACGGTTGTGGAAACTAAAACATCGATATTTCCTTTTGCAAACTGATCCATGATTTCCTGCTTCTGATCGGCCTTCATCTTACCATGGATCATTTCCACGCGGATCTTCGTATTCAGCTTCTCCCGAAGAAGCCCCGTATAGTCCGTTACATTCTCAACATCATGCAATGCTTCGTTTTCCTCGACCATCGGGCAGATTACATAAACCTGTCTTCCAAAGGCAACCTCCTTCTCAATAAAGGCATATGCCTTTGGACGGTATGAAACACCTACCACACAGTTTTTCACAGGAAGCCGCTCGGCAGGGCGCTCGTCCACGAGGGAAATATGCAGGTCCCCATACAGGATAATCGCAAGGGTACGGGGAATCGGCGTTGCACTCATAACAAGCACATGGGGACTGCCGCCCTTTTCCCCGAAGCGTTCTCGCTGACGCACACCGAAACGATGCTGTTCATCAGTAATGACAAGCGCAAGTTTCTGAAACGATACCTTATCCTGAATCAGGGCATGGGTTCCAATCACAAGATTCACACTGCCATCGGCAATCTGCTGATAGGATTCCTTTTTGGCTTTGGCAGTCATGGATCCGGTTAACAGGACCGGTTTAAAAGGAAGCTCATATTCCTTCGTCATGGCGCAGATCTGTTCAAAATGCTGGGTAGCCAGAATCTCGGTCGGAGCCATCAGCGCTCCCTGATAACCGTTATCCACACATAACAGGAGGGCTAAAAAGGCAAGGATCGTTTTGCCGGATCCGACATCCCCCTGAATCAGCCGGTTCATACATCTGCCACCGGTAAGATCCTCTACGATTTCTCCATAAACGCGTTTCTGCGCTCCGGTAAGAGGATAAGGAAGCTGCTCTATAAGACGCCCGGGCCATGCAGTTTCCAGCATAGGGTACATGGTATCCTCTTCCTTAATCTGCTTCATTTTCCGGATCATCAGAAGGAACAGAAACAATTCGTCAAAAACGAGTCTCCTGCGGCCCTCGGCAAGCTCCTCATAGTTTTCCGGAAAGTGGATTCGTTTCAGGGCTTCCTTCCTGTCAGGAAGATGATATTCCTTTATGATTTCCGGTGGCACAAATTCCGGCTCCTCATATTCCGTAAGAACCTGTGCGATGCACTTCCGGATCAGATGATTGGTCAATCCCTTAGTCAGTCCATAGACCGGCTGGAGCTGCATGCGCAGCTTTTCATATTCGTCCCTGCTATAGATCACCGGCTGCTCCATACGATACTGCCCGTGCTCCTTCTGCAGTTTCCCATAGAAAAGATAACAGGCTCCGGAGACGAGCCTGGATTTCAGGTAGGGCATATTGAAAAAGGTTAAGGCTACCGTATCCTGTCCGTCGGCTGCCTTTCCGGTTCCAATTGTCAGATTCCGAAACTTCTTAAATGAAAAGGTTTCCTGTAATTGCAAAAATACCGCAATCATTTCTCCATCCTGCGCAGCTTTCAATTTCTTGGGTTCCGGGTAAACCACATAATCCCTTGGATAATCGTGAATGAGATCTTCTACCGTATCAATCCCAATCTTTCGAAAAAGTCTGGCTGTTTTCTCACCGACTCCTTTTATTGACAGGATATCGTTTGTTGAATTCATTTTTCACCCCTTACAGCCACTATATGTAGCTTTTGTTTCTACTTCTTACCATATGCAAAAAGGACGGTTTAACCGTCCTTTTGCAATATATTTGATTGCTGCATTCACTTTGTAACAGTTCAGTTCCGATATTTATTCCATGGAAATCACATAATAATAAATCGGCTGTCCGCCCATCTGTAATTCCACATCACAGTCCGGATAAGTTTCTTCTACCTTCGCCTTAATTGCCTCGGCAGCTTCTTCACTTACATCCGAGCCATAGTAAATGCTGATCAGTTCCAGATCATCATGCATCATGGCCTTAATCATGTTGAAGGTAACCTCTTCCATGTCGCGTCCTACAGAAAGAATGCCGGAATCACCGATGCCCATGTAGTCACCCTGTTTGATTTCCTTATCGTCAATCATGGTATCACGAACAGCATAGGTAACCTGACCGGTCAAAACATTCTTGATTTCACATTCCATGGTTGCTGCATTGTCCTCCGGATCCATATCCGGTACATAATTAATGATCGCAGTAATTCCCTGTGGAACAGTCTTTGTCGGAATAACAATGATCTTCTTATCTTCTACCATGGTCTTTGCCTGGTTGGCAGCAAGAATAATGTTCTTGTTGTTTGGAAGAATAAAGATGGTATCCGCATTCACCCTGTCAATCGCATTCAGCATATCTTCAGTACTCGGATTCATGGTCTGACCACCCTCGATGATGTAGTCTGCACCAAGTCCCCTGAAGATTTCACTCATACCTTCACCTACGGATACAGCAATAAAACCAACCTCCTTGTGAGGCATTTCCGGTTCCTTCTTCTGCTCCTGTTCTTTCATCTGCTGTTCTTTAATGACCTTTTCCTGATGTTCCAGACGCATGTTATCAATTTTCATGTTGGATAATGCACCATACTTCAAAGCTCTCTGGATGGCAAGACCGGGATCATTGGTATGTACATGTACCTTAACCACATCCCCGTCAGCAACAACCACAATGGAATCACCAATGGATTCCAGATATTCCTTGAAATCAATTTCGTTCTTGATATTAAAGGTCTTATTTAATAAGATGATAAATTCGGTGCAGTAACCGTATTTAATCTCCTGATCTACGGAAGAAGCAGATCCCTCTTTAACTGTGCTCTCCTTCGAAGCTTCTAAGGTAAAGTCAATCTCCTTGCCAAGGAATGCATCAAATGCACCCTTCATAACCTGCATCAGACCCTGACCGCCGGAGTCTACCACACCTGCCTGCTTTAAAACAGGAAGCATATCAGGAGTCTTTGCCAATACCTCATCTCCGTACTCGATGATCTGACGGAAATAAAGCTCCATATCGTCACAGCCTTCTTCAGACAATTCTCTTGCTTTATCTGCCATTCCCTTCGCTACGGTAAGAATGGTTCCCTCCTTGGGTTTCATAACTGCCTTGTAAGCAGATTCCACGGCCTTCTCGGTTGCAGTTGCCAGTGTCGGGATATCGATTTCTTCATATTCACGGATAGTCTTCGTGAATCCACGGAATAACTGGGAAAGAATAACACCGGAGTTTCCTCTGGCACCCCGCAGGGAACCGGAAGAAATTGCTTTACAAATTGTCATCATATCTTCATCCTGGAGGTTTATCACTTCCTTGGCTGCGGACATGATGGTCAACGTCATATTTGTACCGGTATCACCATCAGGAACCGGAAATACATTCAGTTCATTAATCCATTCTTTCTTAACTTCAAGATTTTTCGCACCGGCTAAGAACATCTTTGCAAGCATCTTAGCATTGATCTTATTGCTATTCACTGTAAAGCTTCCTCCTAATCAATCACTTTTACACCTTCGACAAAGATGTTTATTTTCTCAATTTCGATTCCGGTAAATTCCTCTACCTTATATTTCACATTGCTGATCAGATTATTCGATACAGCAAGGATACTTACACCATAAGCGACAATAATATGAAAGTTAATCACCAGCTTATTGTTACGGACCATAACATTGATTCCCCTGGTCATGCTGTCCAGTTTAAGAAGCTTCACAAGACCATCCCTCATGTTGATTCCTGCCATACCGACAACACCAAAGCATTCCATTGCAACGCTGCCTGCATACTGCGCAATTGCTTCATTGTCAATGGAAATATTTCCCATGCTGGTATTAATTGAAGTCATTTTATTCGAATACTTCGTTGTAGAAGATTTCATAAGTAGCCCTCCTTCTTTTTAAACATATATTAGGTATTATAACCTCTGTCAACAAAAAATGAAACTCATTTTTTTAAAAATATCACAATTTTCAAAAACATGTAAAAATTCCACTTGCATTCTATAAGGATATCTGCTATTATACAACTGTTGCGGTTATATTTAAATTGTTAGGAGGTGCTACGATGGCTAAATGTGATATTTGTGGTAAGGGCGTACATTTTGGAAATAACGTCAGCCATTCTCATAGAAGATCTAACAGAATCTGGAATTCTAACATCAAAAATGTTAAATGTAAAGTAAACGGAGCTTCCAAAAGAATGCATGTTTGCACAAACTGTCTGAAGTCCGGAGCTGTTGAAAGAGCTTAAATATTGATTGTACTAAATGAAGGCAAATGACTTGGGCAAGCGTTTTTCGCTTGCCCTTTTCTTTTCCTCTTTCGTCTTCTGTTGTTAATTGTTTCTCACATTAAGTTCTTAATCTGTCCGTTTTGATTTTTATTTTTATGCCCAGCGGCCAAATTCATAGCTTCTTTTTAGTTCTTCATAAATCCGGTTGATAACAAGAACCATTTCGGCATCTCCTGCGACGTTGTCCGGATGAAACATCTTTAACAGATCCCGGTAACGTTTCTTTAATGCAAGCTGACTGTTCACGCCCTGAAAAAGCATTTCTGCCATCTGGTCGTTCCGTTCTCTGTGAAGATCCCGCTCATGTACCTTCTGTTCAGAATGAAACTGCAGCTTTTCTTTTTCAAATGCTTTCCGCTCTGCATCAAGCTGGACAAAACCATTCTTTAAAATTTCCATTTTCTTGTCAAAGAACTGCTCGTCCTGCTTCAGACGTTTCCGTTCAACGACCAGTTTCCGGTTTACTTCCAGCATTTCATCCCGGAACCGGGTACGCTCTTCCATGAACTTCTCCTGTGTATGAAGAAATTCGCTGCGTTCCATTTCCAGACGGATATTCTCACGGAACAGCCATCCTTTCAGTTCATTTAATTCTTCCGTATCTCCTGTCACCAGAATTCTCTCAAAATCATCGTGACAGTCGACCAGCTTCCCCTTCCACTCACCGTCCATGGTATCTCCTCCGGGGCACAGCCCCGTTATCCACAATAATAACAATTGTATCCGATTAACAGTAATAATCCGATAATAATCAATGCAATCAGATAATGATGCGTCAAAAGCAGCATCAGAACCATCCCGACCGCAATCCAGAATGCAATAAAGCCAATTAGTTTTTTCAAGATCATCCTCGTAATTGGATTCTTATCTTATTTTATGCAGCACGGTCTGTTTCCATGCAGAAGGAAACCACTATGCTTCCTTTTTCTCATCCGGAAAAGCCGCTTCTACGGCTGCATCATCATCAATCATCTCTTCCTTCGGAGCAGTGAACTTGTCTACGATATCCGGAATCATATCAAGTACCTTCGTCATGGTATCCTGATTCTTGATATTGACAAGCTTCGTGGAACCATTCTTAATAACAAGTACCGCGCTCGGCGTCATCTTGCCGCTGAATCCGCCGCCACCTCCGTTCTTCTTATCTCCTGCAGAGGCACCTGCGCCAACGCCAAAGGAAACATCCACAAGCGGCAGAATGATGGTATCTCCAATCTGTGTTGCTTCTCCGACTACCGTTTTCGTAGACAACACCGTATTCATTCCCTTCATGAGGGATTCAATCACTCCCGCAAAATTATTATCAGCCATTATGCTACCTCCCTTTTCAACAGCCTGATGAGTTTTTGTAAATCTTTATCAAAATAAATGGTACATGCTATTCTTACAGCCTGAAATAATGTGATATTTCCCCGGATCTTAAGTGTTCCTTCCAGAATCACATGTTCAAAATCCGGAACCACATCTATGTGTTCTCCAATCAGAGGATACAGCATTCCGTAATAGCCAAGGATCTGTCCGGTTGTTGCCGGATCCTCCATTCCAATATGCAGGTATCCTTTGATCTTCCGTGGGGCAATGCGCTTTAAAAGACATAATACTTCCTTTGAGTACTTCTCCCATGTCCTGCCAAACAGCTCACTCTGGAGCACCCTATAGTAATATCGGATATGATGAATAATATTCCTTATATTATCATAGATTGACTGAATTGTGTACCGGATATTTTTAAGCAGCTTCCAGATTTTCCGGATGCACCAGAGGATTTTCTCTCGCAGCAGTTCCCACTTTGAGGTTGACTCCTCAGAATCTGTTTCTGCTTCTTCCTTTTCCTCTTCCGCACCGGCATCTGCTGACTCAGAATCCATTTCGGTATGTGTTGCATTCTCTGTCTGATTTTTCGGAGCATCTTTTAGCTTAGCTTCCGTTTTTTCATCCGGCTTTATTTGTGTGTTGTCAATAGGGCTCCAGCCATCTTCGTCCATGGTTTGAGGTTGTTCTCCTGAACCTTCCACATCTTCTGTGGCAAGTAAAGTATCTTCGGCTTCTCTGGAAGTTTTTGAGGTTTTTACAGTCTTTGCCTCACTTTCTTTTTTCTTCTCAGCCGCTGCATTTTTCTTAGAAGAAGCCGCCTCCTTCGTGGGCTGGTCTGACCGGAACAGGGTAAAGCAGGCAATTCTCACACGTAAGTACGCTTCCTCCGGATAAAGAAACCGGATATTCAAAAGATGAAGGAGCCACGTCACCTTAATCAGTGCATGAATCTGTTGTTCGCCCTCTGCATCCTTTGAAGCATCAATCCGGTAACGGATTGGTACAAAAAGCACCAGCAGCAGAAGGAACAGAATCAGCCCCAAAACAACAAGCAATATAATTCCTATGATTTTCAGTATGGTCAAAATTACCATTCCCATGCATTACGAACCTTTCTTCTGATCTTTTACCTTGAGCTTCAAATATTCCTTGAGGTCACATGTTCCGGTTCTTTCAAGGCTTTCTTCCACAATCTTCTGCACAATTGCAACAGCTTCCTCATAGTTCGAAGCAATTCCGATAATAATCGGTGCATGTTTTCTGAAATATTTCTGCTTTAGCAGCATGGAAGAATAGATTTCCAGCTGATCGTCTCCACAGGCAAGTGTAACCAGGTAAACCCGTACCATTGCATGTATCTTCAGTTTTTGTTTCAAAATCCCTACATGCTCAACTGTTTCTCCTACATAGAGATACTTATAAAATTTCATATAGAAATTGCTCCTTCTGCTTTTGTCTGCTTCTCAGGACTGTGGCTCTGTCAGGTATGCATCAAAAATCCGCTTTGCAATCGGAACGGCATAATCGCCTCCGGCTCCGGCTCCCTCGATAATAATCGTCACGCAGACCTGTGGATTCTCTGCCGGTGCATACCCGGTGAACCAGGCATGGCTTTCCCCCTTCACGGTACCGTATTCCGCAGATCCTGTTTTCCCGGCAGCCGTATAGGATAAGTCCTTTAACCGCGATGCCGTCCCCTCTGTGACAACTGCCTCCATGAGAGCCTGCATGGCAGCTGCTTCTGTTTCTGTCATCAGGTCTCCGTAAGCAGATGGTTTAAATTCTCTGGTGATGGAGCCGGCACTGTTTTTTACGGAGTCTACCAGATAAGGCTTCATAAGCCTGCCGTTATTGGCAATCGCACAGGTAATCATATTTAACTGCAGCGGTGTGATTCCGGCAGCTCCCTGTCCGATTGAAATCTGCATCATATCTGCATCTGATGTATTCTCATCCACAACCAGATTACTTACCGAATGCTGGAAGGTAACCGGAAGCTTCTGGTTAAAGAGAAGCTGGTTTAAGGTGTCACCGAACTCCTTCCGGTCAAGAGAAAGTCCGATATTGGCATAAGAGGTATTGCAGGACTTGGCAAAGGATCTGGTGAAATCCACCGAACCATGTACCGATCCATGATAACACTGAATCCGGTCCTCGCCCCATTTGATGGAACCGACACACTGATACCGGTAATTCTGATAGGTGTCCGGATGCTCCCTGATATATTCTAAGGATGTAATGATTTTAAAGGTAGATCCCGGCGGGTATAACCCTTGCGTCACACGGTTAAGAAGAATGCCACTATCGGTATCCTGTAAGTAATTGTCCCATTCCTGAGCTACCGTAGACGGGTCAAAATCCGGATGAGATACCATTGCAAGAATTCTTCCGGTCTGTGGTTCAGTCACCAGAATGGCTCCCCGGTAAACGCCAAGTGCCGTGGAAGCAACCTGCTGCAGGTTCGTATCCAGTGTCGTATAGACATTATCACCCGGATATTTTTCACCCTTTGCTTCTAAGGATGCCTTTTGGGAAAGAGGGGCATTCGAATTAATCAGATAATAATTGCACTGGGATTCCAGTCCCATTTTACCATTAACCGCATAGCCGACCACATGGGAAAACAGATTCCCGTATGGATATTCGCGTACTTCTTTTCCATCTTCTCCTTCGACGGTCCGGGCCAGAATCTGACCATCTCCGGAATAAATGCTTCCCCGGCGGTTCTGGGCAAGAAGCATCTGCTGACGTCCATTATAGCTGTTATTAATCAGTTCCTGCTTATGGGTTGCGGAATAATAAATAATATAGCCGGACATGGAAAGCAGTAATAACGTAAAAAACCAGGTTACTGCCATAATCTCCGGATTCTTTTTTTTCTGGGATTTCTTCTTCGGTGCACGATTATTCTTCACCTTCAAATTCTTCTCCTTCATTCTCTGATTCATTCCAGTCTTCGATAAAATCATCGTCTTCAGTATAGGAAGAGCGTACAGGTACCGGTCTGTCCGGCCGTTCCCGACGTTCCGGTCTTCCGGTTGTTGGACGTCTGTGGGTGGCTCCGTTTGGAGATCCCGGACGTCTTCGCCGTTTCAGAAGCATCTGTTCTTCAATTTCCTTTTGCCGGAGAACATATAGCCCCTCTACAATTGCAAACATCATTAATGTGGTAAGCACGGAGCTTCCACCGTAGCTGATTAACGGCAGGGTCACTCCGGTAAGCGGAATGAATTTTGTACCGCCGCCAATCGTAAGAAACACCTGAAAAATATAGGTTACACCAAAACCAAATGCAATCAGCTGATAAAACCTGTCATTCAGCCGGATGGAAATATTCATAAACATAATAAAACAGCTCACACAGATGAGAAGCAGGCAGACTGCAAACAGAATTCCTAACTCTTCCGCAATTGCAGAGAAAATAAAATCCGCTTCAACCGTTGGAATGGATTCCGGTGTTCCTTTGTATAACCCAAGTCCGAAGAAACCACCACTCGATATGGCAAATAACGACTGGGTAATCTGATAACCGGCGGAATCAATAACACTCCACGGATCCTTCCAGGCCTGTACACGTACCTGCACATGCCGAAACACCTTGAATGCAAGGTAAGCTGCAACTGCACCACCCCCTGCTCCTGCTGCTACATAGAGCGGATTCTTCGTTGACACATAGACCATAAGGACATATACAACAAAGAAAATCAGGGCGCTCCCAAGATCCTTTGAAATTACGAGCACAATGACATGCGCTGCCGCAACCACGGCCGTCGTAAAGACCTCTAAGAAGCCCGAAGCTTCATACAGCGCACTTGCCACAAAAAATACAAATAAGATCTTAACAAATTCGGATGGCTGAAAGGTGACGCCGCCGATGGAATAGGAAAGCTTACTTCCATAGGTGGTCTGACCAAGAATCAAAACCACAGAAAGTGCAAGAATACCAATCAATGCATAAATCCATTTCAGCTTCTTCAAAAAGCGTATCTTTTCAATCAGGAACGGAATCAGAAGGGCAATTGCTAACGCTCCAGCCACAATAATAAACTGTTTAACTGCCTTTTTCATATCAAGACGAGTCAGGATCACAAAACCAATACTAAGCAGCATACACATGTTGTTTACAATCAGCCGGTTGGCTTTCGGGTAAATCATGCGGTACAGCATAATAGCCGTAAACAGCAGAATCTGCTGGAACGCATAAAAAAACAGATAGGTAAAATCTCCCGTTTCAAAGCAGATGACCAGAAAGCTGCAAAAGTGAAATGCAAACATTAAAATATTCTGCCGGATGTAAATGCCGTTGCGAGCCTCTTCGTTATCATACCGGAACACGGCAAAGCATTCATACGTGTATAATGTAATCAGCAGTGTAATTACATATTTTGAAAACTCGCTGACATATAATTCCATTATTCCACTCCTCTTTTTATATGTCCCGTTGTATATTCCTGATAGGGAGGTTTCCGGTCCGTACCGGATAATAAATCAGCAAAATAGCGGACAACTGACACAGTTTCGTCTCCGTTTTCGGTTGTGAAGTCAAGACGGTAAGCCGTAATGCCCTGCATGCCCTTTTCCACGAGGGTATGAAGGGACAAGGGTACACTGTTATAGATGATATTATAACAGCTCCGACAGTTATGCAGTACCGGAAATGAAGTCTTATAACGATCTGTAAGAACACAGATTCCGGCTTCATGCCGGCAGCTCTTTAAGGTACTCTCGATACAATTTGCCGTAACCATCATTGGAAGATATCCGTAAACAAGAGCGGCTGCTTCCATTGTATCCGGAGTTTTTGCAAGGAGTTCCTTCCATTCTGACTGATTTTCCTCGACCGGAAGCGTATATTCGGTGATCCGGTTTTCCCAAAACTGCACTGTTTCGTGATTCCAGAAGTACAGATTATGATCCGGAATCAGATTATAATCCGGCAAAACCTTTTTCATATAAGCATAGGTTTCAAGATTACGGAATAAAAGACCTGCAAAGCAGCCGCCTCGCAATGCGGCTTCCAGTTTAGACAGATCTCTCCGGTTATGCTCCCGGATGACATAAGGACCTGCAAGAAACAGTCTGCCAGCCCATTGCTCCTGTGCATCGGAAGAAATATCTTTTCCATCCAACAATGCATAGTCCAGATAAATCCGACGGATCGGAAGAGATTGCCTTTTCTTTATATCCAACTGCTCAGAAAGAGCATAAAACTGCTCTTTCGTTGACACATAAACATCCAGCATTTCCGGATACCTGTTCCTATGCCGGGGCTTTTCATGGACACCTTTTCCGGATAATGGATCCATTGAAGAACAATAAACAGATTCCTCCTCTACATGACGCTGGCAGGAGAACCCATTCTCACGAATCCGTTCCTCTTCCAGGTGAAGCACTGCTTCTCTTCGCAGATCATTGAGTGCCCGTACCGGTACAAAGATATCCTTATCCATCAGAATCTGCAGATCCCGGATTTTAAATGAGGTATTGCCCAGCTTATTCATCTGTTTTCGGACATCCTCTTCTCTTAAGGGCTGTTTCAACGCCTCCTGTGGTATAGAGCCTATGGCACTGGCCTGTACGTTACCGTCTGTAAGAAACAGAACCCCCGGCTCCCCTTTTTTGAGAGAAATTGTGGCATCAATTTCAATTTTTCTGTTCTGTTTCAGATATTGGTTTTCAATCGTTTCCAATACCTGTTCACTGGTTTTGGAATATGCAGGGGAAGACAGGGTAATCATATTCCTGCCGTTCTTCTGATGATAATAGCCTTCTCCCACCTCACTGCGGATATACAGGGAGGACAGGAATTCCCGGTCGGCTTCAGCAACCTCATAGGGCTTTCCGCTATAATATAAATCAATATATTTCCGATAAATAGAGGTAACGCCTGCTGCATACGCAGGCTTCTTCATACGTCCTTCGATTTTAAACGAATCAATGCCTGCCTCAATCAGTTCAGGAAGAATTTCAATCGTGCACATATCCTTCATGCTTAAGGGATAACATTCCTTCTGATTCTTCATGGTATAAGGAAGCCGGCAGGGCTGTGCACACCGTCCGCGGTTACCACTCCGGCCACCTAAGATACTGCTGAACAGACACTGTCCGGAATAACAGTAACACATTGCTCCATGAATAAAGGTTTCTACTTCAATTCCGGTTTCTTCCCTGATTCTCCGGATTTCTTTTAAGGAAAGCTCTCTTGCCGGAACCACTCTGCAGATTCCATGTTCCTTTAAGAAGCGTGCACCCTCCGGACCGGTAATCGTCATCTGGGTGCTTGCATGAACCGGAAGATGCGGGAAGTAACGCCGGATAACCTGCACAGCACCAAGATCCTGTACAATGACACCATCCAGTCCGGCTTCGTACAAGGGCTGTAAAAAGGTCACAAGCTCCGGAAGTTCTGCTTCCTTCACAAGAATATTCACTGTCAGATAGATCCGTCTGCCATAAATATGTGCCATACGGATTCCTTTGCACAATTCTTCTTCTGTAAAATTATCTGCATATGCTCTGGCTCCAAAGCGGTTACCCGCCAGATATACAGCATCTGCTCCTGCACAGATTGCACCCTCGAGTGCTTCATAATTACCGGCAGGTGCCAATAGTTCTACCTGTTTCATTCAAAAACTCTCCCTGCTCATGGAAAACCTGATAATAGAAAAGCTGTCTAAAAAGACAGCTTAAAATTAATTCTTCAATTCCGTTTCAAGCCGAATGATTTTTTTCGCATTTTCATTTGCTTCAGCCTGCAGCTTCTTAACATTCTTCTCGGTATTTTCGAGTTTGATCTGTGAGGCAATCAATTCATGCTTCAGATTATATAATTCCTTCTCCTTCGTCTGAATCTCTTCTTCCAGAATATTGATCTGTTTCTTAGCCTTGAAATAATCATCCGCAATATTCAACTGTAATAAGACATTCTGCATATCCAGTGTCAGACGCTTAAAAGATTCGTTTTTATTATATTCTGTAATTTTATTATTAATGTAGGAGGCAACCTTCTGCAGATATTCTTCACTTTCGTATCCGCTTAAGGTGAAAACCTTTCCTCCGATAATTACTTCGGTATCTGTCTTTGATGACATGAACACACCCCTCATCTTCCACCGCTACACGTAAAAGAACCCACCGGATCATTTCCTGATGTATAGCAACTAAATATAGGAATTAAATATTTATGCTATACAAGATCCATTATAAACAGATTACCGGGTGATTTCAAGTCCTAAATGGGAATATGCGTAATCCGTGACAACACGTCCCCGCGGTGTACGGTTCAAAAATCCGTTCTTGAGCAGATAAGGTTCATATACATCCTCAATCGTTCCTGCATCTTCTCCGATTGCCGCCGCCAGAGTATCAAGACCAACCGGACCTCCTCCAAATTTATGAATCATGGTAAGCAGGATATTCCGGTCGATATGGTCAAGTCCCATGCGATCCACATCCATAAGGTCAAGGGCTGTCATAGCTACCTCTTCCGTAATGATACCATCATGCTTTACCTGTGCATAATCCCGGACACGTTTCAAAATACGGTTGGCAAGTCTCGGCGTTCCCCGGCTCCTTCTCGCCATTTCCATTGCGCCCGCAGGCTCTAAGGGGGCATTCAGCACCTCCGCAGAACGCATGATAATCGTCTGTAATTCCTCTACTGTATAAAATTCCATACGGTGAATGATTCCGAACCGGTCCCGCAGCGGAGCAGTCAAAAGCCCCGCTCTCGTTGTGGCACCCACAAGTGTAAAATGGGGAAGGTCCAAACGGATGGAGCGTGCTGTCGGTCCCTTCCCAATCATAATATCGATCGCATAATCCTCCATTGCCGGATACAACACCTCCTCCACCTGTCGGTTCAGACGGTGAATTTCGTCCACAAACAGAAGATCTCCCTCCTGCAGATTATTTAAGATTGCTGCCATTTCTCCCGGCTTCTCAATTGCAGGCCCGCTTGTCACCTTCATATGGACACCCATTTCGTTCGCAATAATTCCGGCAAGTGTTGTCTTTCCAAGGCCCGGAGGTCCATAAAACAACACATGATCCAACGCATCATTCCGCTGCTTGGCAGCCTGTATATAAATTTGAAGACTGTCTTTGATTTTGCTTTGTCCGATATAATCCTTCAGCTTCTGCGGACGTAAAGTACCTTCAATCTTCCGGTCCTCTTCCTGCAGATCTGTTTCTATCATTCTTCTGGCCATAAACGAAACCTCTTAAAACATATTTTTTAATGCCGCCTTTAAGACAGCTTCAACATCCATCTCTTCTGAAATGACAACCTTTTTAACCGCCTGTAATGCCTCCTGCGCGGAATAACCAAGGGCAGTAAGCGCTTCCACCGCTTCAGTGCGGATCTGGTTATCATCTGCAAAGGAATCCTGTGCCGTCTGTTCGGTCATACGACGGTGAATCATCGTATCTTCCATGGAAATCTTATCCCTCAGATCAAGAATCACGCGCTCTGCCGTCTTCTTGCCGATTCCAGGAGCTGTCGCAATCATCTTGGCGTCTCCTGACATGATGGCAAACCTCAGGTCATCTGCACTCATCACGGAAAGCACGGCAAGTCCGCCTTTCGGTCCGATTCCGCTTACCGTAATCAGCTTCTTAAATATTTCAAGATCATCTTTTGTAAGGAAACCATACAGGCAAAAAGCATCCTCCCTTACATAAGTATAGGTATACAGCTTCATCCGCTCACCGATGGACGGAAGTGCTGCTGCGGTATCACCGGAAATTTTAATTTCGTATCCGATCCCGTTCACATCTAAAATGACTGCTTCTTCGGAATAATCTTCAACGATGCCGTTTACAAATGCGATCATAAGGACTCTCCTTTGGATAAATAATTTTGCAGGTAAGGAAGCACCAGCGCGGAAATACTTCCGTTCACGCCTCCCATCAGGAGCCCTGCAAGTAATAGAAACGGAATGTAATATACAATTCCATAGGTCTGCACCATAAAAAAAGCAACAAGGAGCTGTCCGATATTATGTGTCACACCCCCAACGGCACTTACAACCGGAACATGAAAGCCGTTACTGCGCTTCAGAATATACATAACAAGGCAGCTTAATACAGCTCCTGATAAGCTATATAAAATCATCACCGGGTTGCCAAACAAAAGGCCTGAAAGAATAGCCTTGCTGACCGATAACAGCATAGCCTCCCGGAAGGATAACAGGTACAGGCACCAGATAACGGTAAGGTTCGACATTCCTATCTTAATCCCCGGAATGGCAACTGAAAACGGAATCAGGGTCTCCACATAGGACAGAATCAACGCAAGTGCCAGTAACAGGCCAAGGTAAACAGATTTCAATTTCATTGTTTAATAGGTCACCGCATCCAAGGCGCCTTCCTCCTTCGCATAGATCTGTAAAACCAGCTTATGCGGCAGACAGATGATACTCTCTCCGTTCTTCGAAATAGAACGCTGTTTCATACAGAGCTGATCGGGACAGTCTGCATCTGTTATCCGGACCGTTCCATCCTCAATCATAACCAGATTATAACCATAATCCTCCTCTTTGACCGGAAGAGTCTGTGGCTGTGACAGATCATATTCTCCTCGTAGTTCTCCATTCTGATAGATCCGGAGAACAGCTTCAGCCTGCATGGAATTTATATACTGTACAAACCAGAATCCGCCAGCAAGCAGAACAACTATTAATATCAGGATGCAATCATTTCTTACTCGTTTCATATCTCCTATCTTACCATGATCGAACATATGTTTCAAGTTGTTTTCAAAAGAAATTATGCTATCATAAAAAAGAATAATCAGAAAGGACGATCATTTATGAAATTAATATTTATCCGGCACGGCGAACCGGACTATTCGATTGATTCTTTAACGGAAAAAGGCTGGAGAGAGGCAGAGCTTCTGGCAAAAAGAGCCACTAAATGGCCGGTTACCCAGTTTTATGTCTCGCCATTAGGCAGGGCAAAGGATACCGCATCCTGTACATTGAAGGCCGTAAACAGGGAAGCCATTACCCTGGAATGGCTTCGTGAGTTTTCCTATCCGATTGATGACCCTGCTACCGGTCGTCACGGTGTGCCATGGGATTTTACACCCGGAACCTGGACGAAAGAACCACAGATGTTTTCCGTTGAAGACTGGGTAAATACCAGCTTTCTTACTCAGAACCCAAAGATTGCAACGGAATACCCGAATGTCTGCCAGAAATTTGATGAGCTGCTTGCTTCCTATGGCTATACGCGTGATGACAAGTTCTACCGGGTAAAGGAGGAACGTTTTATCAGTTCTACCGTAAACAAAGACGGAACCATCCGGAACAACCATCTGCCCGATGAGGAGCATCCGGAACCCACCCTTGTTTTTTTCTGTCATTTGGGTGTAATCTGTATCATTTTGTCACACCTGTTAAACATTCCTTTTCCGTTGCTGGCACATGGATTTTTCCTGCCAACCTCCTCTCTTACGGTTTTATCTACGGAAGAACGATGGAGCAATGAAGCCTATTTCCGCGTACAGGTCATGGGAGATTCCAATCACCTGCTGCAGAATGGAGAACCGATTTCCCCGGCAGGCTCCTTTTCCAATCCTTTTCAGTATTAAAGCCAATAAGTTAAAAGCAGGAAAAGGATAAGCTTACAAAAGTCAGACATGAATGATATATTAACAGAATTCTGAATATATCGGTCTCATGTCTGACTTTTTGTCTTCTTTTAAAAATTATTTTTCTTAATTATTCCACATGAAAGTTATTGCAAAATATAATCAGCTGCATCTACTACTCTGCACTATCCTCTGTGGCATCACCAGCAGCTTCATCGGCTGTCGTATCTTCTGCAGTATCACCTGTTGCCCCATCCGTTGCGGCGGTGTCTTCAGCTGTGTCTTCAGCAGTATCTCCTGCTGATGTATCTTCCGTGGTCGTTTCCGGTATGGTCAGGTATTTGAGGTCACCCTTTACATCAACAACCTCGTATCTGTCTGCTACTTCCTGAAGCTGTGCACTTACAGTCTGAGATGCCAGTGAAGAAGAAATGGTTTCATCATTTGCCTCGTCATAGAACTTCTTCACGAACTGAACCACATAAACATTGGAGGTGGAGTCATCGGTAAATACCTGAATGTCACCCTCTGCTCTTGCATCATCAAAAAGCCATGCTGCAGCACTGGATGGAACGGCACTATACTTAGCACCCTCGGTTAATTCAAAGCCATCCACGGTATCTCCATTTTCAATCTGTGCAAGCACATCCTCTGCCTGCTTCTGACGGTCTTCCAGATCCTTTGCCTTTTCCTCATCGGTTGCATCTTCCTCAAATTCCGGTGTTTCAAAGGCGATGCTCTTATAATCCACCTGATCGTAAGCATTCCGGTTCTCATCATAATAAGTCTTTACTTCTTCAGTGGTTGGTGCATTATCTGCAACCAGCTGTTCATAGTAAGCAGATGCAATATATCCATTCTTAATGAAAGCTTCTACATTAGAAGCAGTTGCATAAGGTCCGAAATAATTCCTGTAATAATCACTTAAGCTTACTCCTGCATTATCTGCAGCTTCCTGAATGCTTGCTACATAAGCATCATAATCCTCTGCTGCATCATAAGTAAAACCATTCTTCTGTGCTTCATCAAGCAGAGCAAAAATCGGCTTGATCTGTTCATCGACCGTCATCTGGTCAAAATAATCCTTCCAGGTTTTGGTCTCATCATACTGTTGTTTGTCAAAGTCTACGGAAGTATCCAGTCCCAGATAGGAAATGAAAGATCCATAGGTATTGATGTAATTATTCACTGCCGAATAGTAATAATAATCATATTCCAGTTCGCTCAGCTCATGATCACCGATCTTTACATATGTGCCATTTAAGGCCTGCTGTTTCTTAACCACATTGCTGATAATTGGAGCAGCAATTGCCACAACAACAGCTGCACATAGAATTACGCCGACAATCTTCATGATCTTTAACTGACGTTCTTCCTTCTTCTTTTCCATGGCACGCTCAGCCATCTTGCGGTCGTATTTGGTCTTATACTCCTGTTGATTTGTTCCCTGTGTCATTTTCTGATACACACCTTTCTTTTCAATGTTCGTAACTGTTTTGTACAGTTCCTGCTGTTCTTGATGAACTATCTTGCATTAATATAATTTACAAGTCCCTCAGCGTCAATGATTTTCTGCATAAAAGGTGGGAACGCCTGCCCCTTGAATTCCGTACCTTTTGTGAGGTTTTTGATAATTCCGAAATCAAAATCCACCAAAACCTCATCACCTGCATCAATTCCCTTCGATGCTTCGGCACATTCAATAATCGGAAGTCCGATATTGATTGCATTCCGGTAAAAAATACGTGCAAAGGTTTCGGCGATGACACAGCTTACTCCTGCAGCCTTAATGGCAATCGGTGCATGCTCTCTGGATGAGCCGCATCCGAAGTTCTTTTCAGCAACAATAATGTCACCTTTCTTAACCTTATTTACAAAATCCTTATCAATATCTTCCATACAATGGGTAGCAAGTTCTGCCGGATCCGAAGAATTCAGATATCTGGCAGGAATGATTACATCTGTATCTACGTTGTCACCATATTTAAAAACAATACCCTGTGCTGCTTTCATAATCCCTATCCTTTCCTGATTCTTATTCACACGGACATGAAATCATGCCGGTAAGCGCACTTGCTGCTGCAACAGCAGGACTTGCCAGATAAACTTCAGATTCCACATGTCCCATACGTCCGACAAAGTTTCGGTTCGTCGTAGAAACACAACGCTCTCCGGCAGCCAGAACACCCATGTAACCGCCAAGACACGGTCCGCAGGTCGGTGTACTTACCACTGCTCCGGCCTCCACGAAGATTTTCAAAAGACCTTCTTCCATACACTGTAAATAAATTGCCTGTGTAGCCGGAATAATAATACAGCGGACACCATCTGCAACATGTTTGCCTTTGAGAATTTCGGCTGCAGTTCTCATATCATCCATTCTTCCGTTTGTACAGGAACCGATCACTACCTGATCAATCCTGACATCCCCGGTAATTTCATCTATGGTCTTCGTATTCTCAGGCAGGTGAGGAAAAGCAATCGTCGGTCGAAGAGTACTTAAGTCAATGGTATACTCTTCATCATAAACCGCATCCTCGTCCGCTTCATAGATCTTATATTCTCTGTTGGAATGCTCCTTCATATAAGCAATGGCCAGATCATCTACCGGGAAAATACCGTTCTTGCCACCGGCTTCAATTGCCATGTTCGCAATGGTAAAGCGGTCATCCATTGTAAGGTTCTGAATGCCGTCCCCGGTAAATTCCATGGACTTATATAATGCACCGTCCACACCGATCATACCAATAATATGTAAAATCACATCCTTACCGCTTACCCATTTGGAAGGCTTGCCGGTAAGCACGAAGCGGATCGCACCGGGCACCTTAAACCACGCCTTGCCGGTAGCCATTCCGGCTGCCATATCAGTACTTCCGACACCGGTAGAAAATGCACCAAGTGCTCCATAAGTACAAGTGTGGGAGTCTGCTCCGATAATCACATCTCCGGCTACGGTAAGTCCTTTTTCCGGAAGGAGTGCATGTTCAATTCCCATCTGTCCCACTTCGAAGTAATTCGTAATCTCGTTTTTACGCGCAAATTCCCGTACGCATTTACAATGCTCTGCAGATTTAATATCCTTATTCGGCACAAAATGATCCGGAACCAGTGCTATCTTATTCTTATCAAAAACGCCATCCACGTTCATTTTGCTCATTTCTTTAATCGCAACCGGACTGGTAATATCGTTACCAAGTACCAGATCCAGATCAGCTTCGATGAGCTGTCCTGCTTCTACACAATCCAATCCTGCATGTGCAGCAAGGATCTTCTGTGTCATCGTCATTCCCATGATCCATACCTCCTAAACAATCTATTACATAGAATACCACATTCTTTCCGTTTTGAAAAATGAAAATTTAGTGAATTCTCTTCTATGTATGTAAACACAACAACACCCGGGGATTTCTCTCCGGGTGCGTATTTCTTTGTTTGAAGCAATTAGTTGTTGATCAGCTTATCGTTCTCATTGTTCCAGCTATACAGCTTACGGATTTCCTTACCAACCTGCTCTGAAGGATGTTCAGCAGCAAGCTTTCTCATTGCCTTGAAGTGAGCCTGTCCACCTGCAGCAGACATATCTAACAGGAAGTCTTTCGCAAAAGTACCATCCTGAATATCCTTAAGGATCTTCTTCATGGTCTTCTTGGTTTCGTCAGTGATAATTTTAGGACCTGTGATGTAATCACCATATTCAGCAGTGTTGGAAATGGAATATCTCATTCCTTCAAAACCGGACTGATAAATCAGGTCTACAATCAGCTTCATTTCATGGATACATTCGAAGTATGCATTTCTCGGATCATAACCAGCTTCGCAAAGTGTTTCGAAACCGGCCTGCATTAATGCACATACACCACCGCAGAGAACAGCCTGCTCACCAAAGAGGTCTGTTTCGGTTTCGGTACGGAAGGTGGTTTCCAGAACACCTGCTCTTGCTCCACCGATAGCAAGTGCATAAGCAAGTGCCATATCAAGTGCCTTACCGGTAGCATCCTGATGTACAGCAACCAGACAGGGAACACCCTTTCCAGCCTGATACTCGCTGCGGACAGTATGTCCAGGTCCCTTAGGTGCGATCATGGTAACGTCTACGAACTTAGGAGGTACAATCTGGTTGAAGTGGATGTTGAAGCCGTGTGCAAACATCAACATATTGCCTTCTTCCAGATTCGGTTCGATATCTTTCTTGTACATAGCAGCCTGTAATTCATCATTAATAAGGATCATGATAATATCTGCTTTTTTAGCAGCTTCTGCTGCTGTATATACTTCAAATCCCTGTGCTTCTGCCTTTGCCCAGGATTTGGAGCCTTCATAAAGACCAATAATGACATGGCATCCTGATTCCTTTGCATTTAATGCATGTGCATGTCCCTGACTGCCATAGCCGATAATCGCAATTGTTTTTCCTTCCAGTAAAGAGAGATTACAATCTTCCTGATAATAAATATTTGCCATTTCAATGACTCCTTTCGCTGAGGTTTCTCCTCTAAATTTATACCAAATCTGCAATGCAGAATTTTGGTTCCTTTGTTAATTCAGGTAGGTAACGTTCCCTGATCCTCTGCCAAGACCTGCAATACCTGTTCTTGCAAGCTCTAAGATCTCATAGCCGCTTAACAGATTTAAAAAAGCATCAATCTTCGCCTGACCACCGGTCATTTCAATAATCAGACTGTCAACTGCAACGTCAATGATGTTGCCACGGAATGTATTCGTCAATAAAATCACTCCCTGACGCTGCTCTTCGTTCGCTCTTACCTTAATCAATGCAAGCTCCCGGTAAACACTGATTTCCGGCTCCAATTCCTTAACGTCACGTACATCTTCAAGCTTTCCTACCTGCTTCTCAATCTGGGCAAGTGTTTCTGCATCACCGGAAGCCACAATCGTAATTCTGGTAATCCGTGCATCCGCGGTTACACCTGCGGTAATACTTTCAATATTATATCCTCTTCGGGAAAACAGACCGGAAATCCGGCTTAAAACACCCGAAGTATTATCTACTAATAACTGAAATACTTTCTTTTGCATGGGATCCTCCTGTTTCGAGATCCTTAATCGGATTTCTTTTGATTAATGCTAGTACAGATTCTACTACGTTGATGTGCAAAAGTCAACGGCAACTAATCGGTTTCTTTACATTTTTGTAAAGCCAGGGTTCCGGTACGTGCGACCTCTACAATGCTGATTCCTTTAAACATTTCCATAAAGGTTTCAATCTTTTCGGTGGTATCACACATCTGGATCATCATCGTATGCGGGGAAAAGTCTACAATATTGGCATTGTCAGTAATCTCACACATTTCTATGATATCACGGCGGTTGGATTTATTGTATTTCACCTTCATCAGGAGAAGTTCCCTGGAAATACTGCTTCCTTCATCAAAAGTCTTTACTTTAATTACATCGAGCTTCTTGTTTAACTGCTTCTCAATCTGTTCGATGGTTCGCTTGTCTCCGCTGCTGACAATCGTCATGCAGGAAACGTCCCGGTCCTGCGTTTCACCAACTGCAAGTGAATCAATGTTAAAGCATCTTCGGGAAAAAAGACCTGCAACCTTACACAGAACACCGGAATGGTTTTCAACTAAAACGGAATATATTCTTTTCATCTGCGCATCTCCTTTCCTACTTTACCAGATCCATGGGATCAATCAGACATTCCAATAATACGGATTCATCCTTACTTAAGAACTCTCCAATCATCTGTTCTGCATGATCCATGTTCTCCAAACGTAAATACTTCATGCCAAAGGCAGGCGCTAACAGCTCAAGATCCGGGCTTCCGCTTAAGTCAACAACCGAATAATGATCCTGATAGGTGTAATGCTGATATTCTCTGACCATTCCAAGGTAATTGTTCTTTAATACAATGATCTTGACCGGTACCTGATACTGCCGCATGGTGGCAAGCTCCATCATCGACATCTGGAAGGAGCCGTCACCGCAGACGGCAATAACCTGACGCTTCTTATCGGCAAGCTTTGCTCCCAGCGCCGCCGGAATGGAATAGCCCATCGTACCCATACCACCGGAGGTTAAGAACTGCCCCTTCTTTACAATATGATAGCCGCAGGACCAGATCTGGTTCTGACCGACATCCGCCACATAAACAGCATCCTCATCCATGGCCCGGCTTAACAGTTCAATAAACTTTGCAGGATCCACATAAGCCGGATTCGGATTCCGCTTCGGAACCATGGATACACGGTAATCGTTTAAAGTATCCAGCCAGTCCTTATGCTCCACATGGAGCTCCTGGGAAAGCAGATCCTTAAAAATATGCTTTGCATCACCGACAAGCGGGATTCCGGGACCTACATTCTTGCCAATTTCAGCCGGATCCACATCAATATGAATCAATACCTTATTCTCGGTAATCAGATCCGGCTGGCTGATCGCACGGTCTGCCACGCGGGCGCCTACCATAATAATCAGGTCTGCCTCATTCATTGCACGGTTGGCACACGGTTTCCCGTTATTTCCGACCATTCCGTAATAAAGCGGATGTTCTGTCGGCATCACACCAATTCCCATCATTGTGGAAACAACCGGAATGTCATGCTTCATGGCAAATTCCTGTAATTCTTCCTTGGCATCTGCCAGCAGGACTCCACCTCCTGCACAGATAATCGGACGTTTGCAATCCTCCAGTTCATGAATCACTTTTTTGATCTGTACCATATTGCCTTTCACGGTCGGCTTATAGGTCCGCATGGACACACTTTCCGGATAGGCAAACTTCTTAAGCTCTGCATTCTGGACATCAATCGGAATATCAATCAGTACAGGCCCCTTTCTTCCGGTGTTTGCAATATAAAAGGCTTCCTTCATAATTCTGGGAATATCAGAAACCTTCTTAACCAGATAGCTGTATTTGACAAAGGATTCTACTGCACCGGTAATGTCTGCCTCCTGGAACACATCGCTTCCCAATAAAGAAGAATCCACCTGGCCGGTAATGCATACTAATGGAATGCTGTCTGCAAACGCCGTAGCAACACCGGTGATCAGATTCGTTGCTCCCGGTCCTGAGGTCACGGCACAGACACCGACCTTTCCTGTGACACGTGCCAGACCGCTCGCCGCATGGGCTGCGTTCTGTTCGGTACGAATTAAGATGGTCTGGATACCGGAATCCAGAATACTATTATAAAAAGGACAAATGGCAACGCCCGGATAACCGAAAACGTATTTTACCCCTTCTTCTTCTAAACACTTAACAATTGCATCTGCTCCTATCATTGTTTTCCCTTCCTGTCTTTATGTTTCTGTCTTTATGTTTCTGTCTTTTCTGTCAGTAAAGCACTCTTATCTTCTGCTGCTTTCATGAATTGGTTGTTATTATCTAAAATACCTTAAAAAACTTAGCAAGTGGTTCCACAACATCACCAAGATTCTTAATGGATTTATTTAATCCCTCAAAGTCGATGGAATCCATTTTTTTAACCACCCCCTGCAAAGCTGTTGAGTTATCTTCAATAAACGTATCCAGCTGATCCCCCACCGAAGTAATGCTGTCACTCATGGTCTTCACACTGGCAATCGTTTCATCCAGTACCTCCAGACGGTCATTCACTTCTCCGAGCAATGCGTTCGCATTACCAAGCAGATGGTTTGCCCTCGGAACAACTGAAAAGAGACTGATTACAATCGCAGCAGCCATCACCCCCACAAAGCAGGTGGAAAGTCTTGTGTAAAACAACTGCTTCTTCGCCGTCTTTAACAGCTCCTGTGCTATCCCTTCGGAAGTATTGAGTTCTTCTTTGGAATCCTCCGGTTCCGTATTCTTCTGTAATTCTTCCATGTTTTCCTCCCAAAACGGATTTTTATAAAATTGTATTGATTTTTATACATTGCTTATATGCTATCACAAAATTTCTAAAAATACTATCTTTTCTTGATTTCATTTCTTAACTATGTTAACTTATTTTTAGATTATAACAAAAGGATAATACCTTAGAGAGAGGCTCTTATGATATTCATTCACAATTTTCATAAATTTCCCGGAAAACGTTTCCTGTTTCCGGTACTGCTTCTGACACTTGTTCTTACCGGATGTGGTAAGGACAAAGCAGTGGAAAACTACCGTGCAAACATGACGCAGTTTTTTGAAAATATACAGACCATCAACGATGCGATCAATCAGCTGGATCCAAATGATGAAAACGTTGGGGATCAGCTGCTTCCGCTTCTTGACAGTCTGGATAAATCGTTTTCCCAGATGGCTTCCCTTGAGGTGCCTGACGGCTTTCCGGGTGTTGCCGATCTGGCAGCAGACGCAAGCAAATATATGACAGAAGCTGTTTCCTGTTATCATCAGGCCTACAGCGGTGAGGAGTACGATAAAACCTCTGCTGATATTGCTTATCAGAATTATCAGTTTGCGAATAAACGTCTTCAGTATATTGTACAGATTCTTCATGGGGATATTCCGGAGGAAATCTTCACTTATGACGAGGATGATTCCACCGGCAGCACCGATTCTTCTGCTGATGATTTTACGGAGGATGATACTTCAACGGATTCTGCGGAAGATGCTTATGAGGATTCTGAAGATTCTTCCGAAGAGGATGAATTTGCTTATGGAGATGTTCCCGGTACCTCCACAGAAGACTCTGCAGAAGCTTCCGATGAAGAAACGGTTGAGTAACCGGAACAAATATGATACTGTAGTGATTCAGCATAGTTGAAAAGATTGTAACTATTCAGTACAGGTCGAAGCATTTACTGCCAAGACCGTAAGATAATGATTCAGTAATGCAAAAGATTCTAAAAAACAGAAAAGTTCGAATACAAAGCTTCCCGCTCTGTATCCGAACTTTTTATTTTACGTTCTGTTCCTCTCTGATACTTCATGGAACTTTATCCATGTTCCTTTTACTATTCGATATTCAGGTCTTACCAGATAAATCCTGTTACCCCGAGCTCATCATACAAATCCATGATCTGGCTTTGCAGCGCCGGATTGTTTGGAAGAATTGCATAGGCATAAACCAGAAGATATACAGCAATTAAAAATCCGATAATGCCAACAATCAGGGATGCAATTGCCATTCCCTTATTGCCCTTATGCTGAACCAGTGCAATGATGGCAAGTACAATTGATGCAATTGCCAGAATCAGTGCGAATACATCCAGGCAGCAGCAAACAATCGATAAAATGGACAAAATCAGGGAAGTAATGGTCATCCAGTTACCATTCTTCTTTTGCGGCTCCTGCGGTACAGCATTATAAGCCGGCTGTTGATAGATGTTCTGCTGTGCAGGCTGCTGGTACATATTCTGCTGAAGTGGCTGCTGATACGCATTTTGCTGAGCCCCGGTCTGCTCCGTCTGTCCGGAGAATGCGCCCTCCGGTCTCCCGGTGTCTGCCGGGCGTTCTTCAAAGGCAGGCTGTACCTGCGGCTCATGCGCTGGCACTTCTGTTACCGGCGGCTCTGCTACAGGAGGTACAACCGTTGCAGCCGGTTCTTCCACTACGGGCGTCACTACTGCAGGTGCTTCTTCCAATCTGGTTCCACATCCTTCACAGAATAAAGAAGTATCCTTATTCTGTGTTCCACAATTTTTACATACTTTCATCCTTGTTCTCCTTATATAATATTATGATATGAGGTAACTATTCAGAGCCATGCAAATTATGTAACAGTTCAGCCATGGCCATTCATAAGGACAATTGACATAATTTATATGGCGAAGTAACCACATGAGTAAAACTCAAGTTGCGTTAGCAACGGTTTTACGAATGGGGTGCTGAATAGTTACGATATGAGTATCAAAAATAAATTTTGCAAATTTTCTTAATCTGTTCTTGTCTTATTTTGTTAAACGCTCAGTGACCTTTCCATTTTAAGTAAATCAGAAACAGCTTTACGAACCATTGGAGCAGTACTATGCCAATAAATACATAGGCATAGATCTGTACCGGTATTTCTTTACGGTAAGTTACTTTGTTATGTCGGAATCGCCGGTAAAGATACAATGTTATAAAATGCAGATAACATACGGCAAGTGTAAGTACCGCCGGATGATAACAGAAGCTTAAAAATAACTCGCCCCGGAAAAACAGGATAAAAGCCCTTGTTCCACCGCAGCCCGGACACGGAAGTCCCGTATTTAACCGGAAAGTACACCTCGTAAGCTCTTCCGTATAATGGTATCCCCATCGTGAAAACCAGATTCCAAACAGAATTCCCGGCAGAGTCACCACCATGGCGAGACAAAAAAATAAATCATCGGCTCTTCTTATTGTTATCTTCTTCATGAAAAGTTGTAGTACACTCCAAAATCATCCATAAGATCATCAAACTCATCCACATTACCGATATTATATTCTTCCCCAAGAATTCCTGTCATCAGACCTCTCGTGAAGGATGCCGGTAATGCAAATGCAAAAATCATTCCAACCAATGCAATGCCCCCACAGACAAGTCCGGTAATCGCCATACCCTTTCCATCAAAGGCTTTCACCAGTGCAATAATACCAAGAACGATTGATGCTATCGCAAGCAATACATTGGGACCTCCACAGCAGCTTCCGCAACAGGCAAACGGGCAGCAAAGCAAAGAAAGAATACCACAAACCAGTGACGCAATGGCTACACCAATATAGCCGCCTTCTTTCTTAGGTTCCTCTGGAACCGAATAATAAGTCTGTGCGGACTGTGCAGGCTGGGTGGTATAGGTATAGGTACTTTGTGTATTATTGGAAACCACATCACCGGTTAAGGATTCTGTATTTGGATTCTGATCCTGAACAGGCGTTTCAAGTTTCGTTCCGCAGCTTACACAGAAATGCGCGCCGGCTTCATTCTCTGCGCCACAGGAAGTACAATAAATTTTTTCGTTCATTTCATATCTCCTCTCTCGAATAACACTTTTATTATAACTGGTAATTTCAGAAATTACAATGTACAAACGTCCTATAAAGGAATTCTATAAAAGAAGCAGTCTGTAGAAAATAATTCTGCAAACTGCTCCTGTTGTTATTCTGTATTTGTTTCGGTAAATGAATTAAAACTTACCAGCCTTGGCAGCTTCCTCAATAGAAACAGCTACTGCTACGGTCATACCAACCATCGGGTTGTTACCTGCACCAATCAGACCCATCATTTCTACGTGAGCCGGAACGGAAGAAGAACCTGCGAACTGTGCATCGGAATGCATACGTCCCATGGTATCGGTCATACCGTAGGAAGCAGGACCTGCAGCCATGTTGTCCGGATGAAGGGTACGGCCTGTACCACCACCGGATGCTACGGAGAAGTATTTCTTACCCTGTTCAATACATTCCTTCTTGTAGGTACCAGCTACAGGATGCTGGAATCTGGTCGGGTTGGTGGAGTTACCGGTAATGGAAACGTCAACACCTTCCTTGTGCATGATTGCTACACCTTCACAAACATCGTTTGCACCATAGCAGTTAACCTTGGCACGAAGGCCTTCGGAATAAGACTTACGGAATACTTCCTTAACGGTATTGGTGTAAGGATCGTACTCGGTCTCAACGAAAGTAAATCCGTTAATTCTTGCGATAATCTGAGCAGCATCCTTTCCAAGTCCGTTTAAGATAACACGTAACGGTTTCTGACGAACCTTGTTAGCCTTCTCTGCGATACCGATTGCACCTTCGGCTGCTGCGAAGGATTCATGTCCTGCAAGGAATGCGAAACATTCGGTATCTTCTTCAAGGAGCATCTTACCTAAGTTACCATGTCCTAAACCAACCTTACGGGTATCTGCTACAGATCCAGGAATACAGAATGCCTGAAGACCTTCACCGATTGCTGCTGCAGCTTCGGAAGCCTTCTTGCATCCCTTCTTGATTGCGATTGCTGCACCTGTAATGTAAGCCCAGCATGCATTCTCGAAACAAATAGGCTGAATGCCTTTAACCATTGCATATACATCAAGACCTGCGTCTTTTGTAATCTTTTCTGCTTCTTCAAGAGAAGCGATTCCATAGCTATTTAATACGGAATTGATTTTGTCAATTCGTCTTTCATATGATTCAAATAAAGCCATTCTAATATCCTCCTCTTTACTTATTTCACTTCTTCATCTGTTCTGGGGTCAATAATCTTAACAGCATCTGCAACACGTCCGTACTGTCCGCTTGCCTTTTCATAAGCTGTTGTCGGGTCATCACCCTTCTTGATGAAGTCGGTCATCTTGCCAAGGCTTACGAACTTGTAACCAATGATCTGGTTATCTGCATCCAGTGCGATACCGGTTACATATCCTTCTGCCATTTCCAGATAACGGGGACCTTTCTTTAAGGTTCCGTACATTGTACCAACCTGGCTTCTTAAACCTTTACCTAAATCTTCAAGACCGGCTCCAATCGGAAGACCATCTTCAGAGAATGCGCTCTGGGTTCTGCCGTAAGCGATCTGTAAGAATAATTCTCTCATAGCAGTGTTAATTGCATCACATACAAGGTCTGTATTTAATGCTTCAAGAATGGTTCTGCCGGGAAGAATTTCAGCAGCCATAGCTGCAGAATGAGTCATACCGGAGCATCCAATGGTCTCAACGAGAGCTTCCTGGATGACACCTTCCTTAACATTTAAGGTAAGCTTGCAGGCACCCTGCTGAGGAGCACACCAGCCTACACCATGTGTAAGACCGGATATGTCTTTAACTTCTTTGGCTTTAACCCATTTTGCTTCTTCAGGGATAGGCGCACACCCATGGTTAACACCCTGAGCAACAGTACACATTTCTTCAACTTCTTTTGAATAAATCATGTGAAAACTCCTTTCAATATGTAAAGATATTTAATAATCCGCTATATATTTTCGCATATAATACCAAAAAAATCTAGTACTTTTTCGCAATTTCTCCCTGCTTTTTGTAGATGCTTCCGGCGGGAATACAGCCGCGCACACAGCTGGTCGGATAAATGTTGGAGTTCGGTCCGATGACCGTTCCCGGATTCAATACGGAATTGCAGCCTACTTCCACATGATCTCCAAGCATGGCTCCGAATTTCTTTAATCCGGTCTCGATTTTTTCCTCACCGTTTTTCACGACAACAAGCGTTTTGTCACTCTTTACATTGGAGGTAATAGAGCCGGCACCCATATGTGCCTTGAATCCCAGGATACTGTCACCGACATAATTATAATGAGGCACCTGTACCTTATTAAAGAGAATAACATTTTTAAGCTCGGTCGAATTTCCGACAACAGCACCCTTTCCAACGATGGCATTTCCACGGATGAATGCACAGTGACGAACCTCTGCCTCCTCATCAATAATGGCCGGTCCATTGATAAAGGCACTCGGTGCAACCGTGGCATTATTGGCTACCCAGACATGCTCTTTTACTTCCGTATAACGGTCTTTGGGAAGCTTTTCTCCAAGCTCCACGATAAAGGCGCTGATCTTTGGCAGTAATTCCCACGGATAAACTGCACCCTCAAACAGATCAGCAGCGATTGTTTCCTCTAAGGTATAGAGTTCCCTGATTGTAAATTGTTCCATGTTATTTTCCTCCGGTTCGATAATTTTTTGCGGCTTCCCGAAACTGTCGGTTTAAAGCAGCCTGATTGTTCATTTGTTTCACGATATTCGTCCGTCTTCTTACAAAGTCGTCCAGCTTATCCATATATTCCTGTTCTGTAATATTACCATCGGCAACCAGTGTAAGCCCCTTCTCCCAGCTTGCGGTAAGCTTAGGGTCGAGCAGCGGACGGATGGACTGGTTTACTACTTCATAAATCATCTCTCCCATCAATGTCGGGGTAATGATCTGTGTTTTCCTGTTTAATGCAAGATATTTAATATTGACCAGTTTTTTCAGGATTTCAGCCCGCGTGGCAGAGGTTCCGATTCCACTTCCCTTGATCTGTGCACGAAGCTCTTCATCTTCAATTAACTGTCCTGCATTTTCCATTGCCAGAATAATGGTTCCGGAATTGTAACGCTTCGGGGGTGAGGTTTCCCCTTCCCTGATCTGTGCATCCCTTACCGGAAGCTCCATCCCCTTTTTCAGATGGTTCAAAACCTCCATCAGTCCCACATCAAGGCTCTGTTCTTCTCCATTGTCTGCGTTAGCGTTCTCCTCATTGTCTGCATCTCCAGCCGTATCCCTGCCGTTTTCCTTTTTCTTACGGAAAGAAAACTCTGTAACGGTAAGGTATCCGGGGGATTCCAACACTTTGAAATTGGCAAACAGCTTCTCCTCCCGGATGGCTACGCACAGTGCCACCTTACGGTAAACCGCAGGCGGATAAAAAATGCTCAGGAACCTGCGGACCACAATTTCATAAACCTTCTGTGCGGTGGAGCTTAGCTGGTTATAATTATTAAGCCCCTGTCCGGTCGGAATGATGGCGTAGTGATCAGTAATCTGCTTGTCGTTAACATATCTTGTCTTTGCGATTCCCTTATAGGTTCCTTCCTGCAATACCCGGGAAGCCAGGGAGCTTACCAGCTGAAAGTTTGTCAGACCTTTAATATTCTTATAGATCTCCTTCGAAACGGCAGTCGATAACACTCTCGCATCCGTTCTTGGGTAGGTCGTCATTTTCTTTTCATAAAGCTCCTGTGCTATCCGCAGGGTTTCATCCGGGCTGATCTTGAAATATTTGGAACAGTCGTTCTGCAGTTCCGCCAGATTATATAAAAGCGGTGCATTCTTATTTTCCTTTTTCTTTTCTATAGAATGAACGATGGCTTTCCGCGGCTCCTCCAACAGATATTGGATCAGATTTTCCGCTGGCTCACGCTCCTTAAAGCCGTTTTCCTTATACAAAAGCGGTGAAGCAAAATATGGGGTTCCTTCTACGGCACGCCACTCACAATCAATCCCACGCTCTCCTAAAAGAACGGATGCCACCACACGGAAAAACGGTGTTTTTTCGAAGTTACGGATTTCACGTTCCCTGTTCACAACCATGCCAAGTACACAGGTCATCACACGTCCGACACTTACAACTGCCCGGTCAAGCTTCAGATAATCCTTGACTGCATTGCCATATTTCAGTGTGAGGACTCTTGAAAAATTAATTCCCATCAGATAATCCTCTTTGGCACGCAGGTAAGCCGCTGCACACAGATTATCGTATTCGGAAAGATCCCTGGCCTCACGGATCCCACGCAGAATTTCTTCCTCCGTCTGGGAATCAATCCAGACTCTTCTTCGTGTCTTGTCATGAACGTTTGCCTGACGTTCCACCAGACGGTAAATATATTCTCCTTCCCGTCCGGAGTCGGTACAGACATAGATCGTTTCCACATCCTCGCGGTTCAACAGTCCGCTTACAATCTGAAACTGCTTCTTTACACTGTCGATCACCTCATATTTAAATTCCGTCGGTATAAATGGAATGGTATTTAAAGACCATCGCTTATATTTTTCATCATAAACTTCCGGATAACTCATGGTCACAAGATGTCCAACGCACCAGGTTACAATGGCATCATTTGACTCAATATATCCGTCCCGGTTGTTCCCCGTAATCTGCAGAGCCTTCGCAAATTCACGGGCAACACTCGGTTTTTCTGCAATAAATAAATTTTTTCCCATTACATGTCTTCCAGACTAATCAATTTCAAATTCTTTTTCATCTTTGCTTCCAGACTCAGCTTTTCATCAAAACGCTGAATGGAAAACAGGTAGATCGTATCTGCCTTCAGCTTTGCCTTTCCCATACTGGAAAGCAGCTTCTCATAATCTCCATACTGCATCACGGATTTTTCCCAGTTGCAGTATGCCGCAAGTGTTTTTCCGTTTTCATCCTGTGCAACCACATCAATATTTCCTGATTTTCCAACCCATTCCCCAATGCGGTCAATCGCAATAGGAAGCTTTTCTTCCTGATTCCATTTCTCAATCCGTTGTTTACAGATCTCATTAAAATACAGGGCTGCAAAATTCTTAAAGGAAAACTGAATATTCTTTTCATAAAATTCATCTGCACTCATCAATGCCAGCGCACTTCGGTTCGGGTACAGGAACCGGAAGTAAAAATGAACGAAATGATTGCTGATCCGATATATCCCCTTCTGGCTATTTGCTTTTCCCTCGGTATCAAAGGAAAAGACCTTTTCCACCAGTTCAAGCTCCATCAGATTTTTTAGATAAACACTGATTTTCGCTCTGGAAAATCCGGTGTGCCGGTAGAGGTCATTCAGCTTATGTCTTCCGGCTGCAATGGATGAAAGAATTGTATGATAAACAGCTGTCTCCCGCAGTTCTTCCGCAACGGTACGCAGTCCCTCTTCCTGCAGATAGGTATGTGGATTTAAAACAAACCGGCAGATGTTCTCCTTCATGTTTAAGGAATCATCAAACTGTGTCCAAAGTCCCGGAAAGCCTCCCAGAACAGCATACGCTTCCACACACTGTTCTGCTGAAAACTTCGGGAAGAAGTGCCGCATCTCTTCAAACGGAAGCTCCTTGATCTTCAGAAATCCTGACAGGGCATATGCTGATTCTCCGATTTTCATCACCATGCTGTTTTCCACCCAGCCGGTTGATGAACTTGACAGTACAACCAGAATCTCCCCGTGCTTTTCACTTCCCTGCACAAAAGAAACAAGATCCTTCATAAAAGCGTTTCCTGACTTCACCGCATGCTGAAATTCATCCACAATCATAACGGTCTTGCCGGATTCATCCCCTGAAATCTTCCGAAAAATTTCAGCATACGAAGGATATTCCGGCAGATCTCCGGTGTGATCTGTGAGTTCTTTTCCCCACTCATACGTCTGCTCACGCTCCGATGCAGATCTTGCACAATAATAATGATAAGGTTTCCCTTTTACAAATTCTTTTAAAAGACTGGTTTTCCCGATATTCTTTTGTCCATACACGACAAGAAGCTGACTTCCTTCACTGTCATAAAATGCGTTCAGATAGTTCAATTCTGATGTACGGCCTAAAAACATTCTGTATTACCTCTCACTCTCCTCAATCCGAAGCAGTAAACGTTCAATTTCTTCAGAAGTAGATGGTCTTCCAAGAAAAAATCCCTGGATGCAGTCGCAGCCGATCTTTTTCAGATAATTAAACTGATCCTGATCTTCCACACCTTCTGCAATAGTTTCATAGCCAAGTCTTTTTGCCATATTCACGACGGAATCCGCAATGACCCGTGTGTTTTCATCCATTGTTATGGTATCAATAAAACTTTTATCGATTTTCAGGGTATCAATTGGAAGCTTTTTCAGATAAGAAAGGGACGAATATCCCGTTCCAAAATCATCCAGAGACACTTTGATTCCATATTCCCGCAGCAGACGAAGCTTCTCTGTTACATCATGGAAATTTTCAATAAATACACTTTCTGTAATTTCCAGTTCCAGGAAGTTCGGATCCAGGTCATACTTTTTCAGACAATTCAGAATCATGTCCACAAAATCATCCCGGTTATACTGAATAGCTGAAATATTCAAAGATAAGATCATTGGTATGCGATAATCCTTTTTCCATTGGGAAAAAATCCGGATGCTTTCATCAACCACCCATGCCCCGATTGGAACAATCGTTCCATTCTTCTCCGCAATGGGAATAAACACGGCAGGACTGATCATGCGTCCATCGTTATCGCGCCAGCGGATCAGTGCCTCCATACCTCGAAGCTTCCCATTCTCCGTAAAATACTGTGGTTGGAAATTCATAGTAAAGTTCTGGGCAAATACAGCTTCCTTTAATTTTGTTTCAATCGCAACATTATGAAGGAAATCCTTTAATATAGATGCATCAAAATACTGCATGGAATCCTTTCCACGCTTTTTTGCCTTGAACATGACAATTTCAGCACAATTGATGAGTTCCAGGGTGTTCTGCGCTGCCTCCGGAAACTCTGCGACGCCAACACTGACAGAAATATCCACATCCTGACCGTTACTTAACCGGAATGGCAGCTTCGTCCGTTCACGCACTGCCTGATAGATGTTCTCAACACTGTATTTCCCCATGGGTTCGAAAATGCCGATGCAATACAGGTCTGCATTAAAATGGGATACCAGCACATGCTCCGAAGAAAACTCCTGCAGGAACTGTCCAAACTGCTGGACAACCTCATCACCGACCGCAAGTCCGAATCCATCATTGATTTTGCTGAAATCATCCACATCAATAAACATGACAGAGACTACCGTATTTTCCTCTTCTGCGCGTCTTACGAAATCAGCAAGAAGGCGCACGAAATAATTCCGGTTGTAAAGTCCGGTCATGACATCATAATACGCCATATAAGTCAATTCATCATTTTGGTTCTTCAGCTTTGATATGTTTTTGAAACGGATGATCTTATCTGTTGGCATCTGTGTGTAATCATAGATCACGTTTACCTCACATTCTACCCATGTACTGCCATCCGTAAGTTTCAGGATGTCGCTCCCTGAATTTTCTTTTGAATCCTCCAGATAAAGAAGCTTCCTGAATGGAAGAACATACTTGTCTTCCACTCTGGAATATAGCTTCGTAAAATCGTTGACATCTCGGATCTGTATTTCCGGGAAGAACTGCTCCCAGCTTCCCAATGTCCTGATATAGCCATCTAATAAATTCACGTAAAGAAATGCACTGGTGGATGTGGCACACAGCAGGCGGTACATCCGTTCTTCGTTCTCCAGTTTCTGATTCATTGCGCTTAACAGGTCTACCTGATAACGTAACTCATCCATACCGTTCTAAACCTTCTCTTCCCAATTTCGTAGTCTTTACTTCTTTGTGATATACCCCTGTGCCTTTAACAGTTCTGCACAAAGAACTGCACCGCCTGCAGCACCGCGGACGGTATTATGGGAAAGTCCCACAAACTTCCAGTCATATACAGAATCTTCACGGATACGTCCGACGCTGATTCCCATTCCGTTTTCGTAATTTACATCGAGCTGGATCTGTGGACGGTTGTCCTCCTCCAGATACTGGATAAACTGCTTCGGTGCGCTTGGAAGCTCTAACTCCTGTGGAACGCCCTTGAAGGTAACCAGCTTTTCGATTAACTGCTCCTTGGTCGGTTTCTTGTGGAACTTCACAAATACGGCAGCGGTATGTCCGTTTAATACAGGCACACGGATGCACTGGCAGGTAATGACGGGACTTGTAGCAGGTACAATCACACCGTCCCTGATTTCACCCCAGATACGAAGAGGCTCTTTTTCACTCTTTTCTTCTTCCCCACCAATGTAAGGAATGATGTTTCCTACCATTTCCGGCCAATCCTTAAAGGTCTTTCCTGCTCCGGAGATCGCCTGGTAGGTTGTAGCAACAACTTCATACGGCTCGAATTCCTTCCATGCAGTTAATACCGGTGCATAGCTCTGAATGGAGCAGTTCGGCTTTACTGCTACGAAGCCTCTGGTTGTGCCGAGTCTCTTCTTCTGAAATTCAATGACCTTCATATGCTCCGGATTGATTTCCGGTACAACCATCGGTACATCCGGTGTCCATCTGTGTGCAGAATTGTTGGAAACAACCGGTGTTTCGGTCTTTGCGTAATCTTCTTCAATCTTCTTGATTTCTTCTTTGGTCATGTCAACGGCACTGAATACGAAATCCACTTCAGAAGCAACCTTTTCTACCTCGTTGACATTCATAACAACTATCTTCTTTACCTTTTCCGGCATCGGGGTGTCCATTTTCCAACGATCCCCTACTGCTTCTTCATAGGTCTTGCCTGCAGAACGCGGGCTTGCTGCAATTGTTGTTACCTCGAACCAGGGATGATTCTCAAGCAGAGAGATAAATCTCTGTCCAACCATACCTGTTCCACCTAAAATCCCTACTCTTAATTTGTCGCTCATTTTTCCTCTCCTCATGTAAAAATATTTAAAAGACTCTTCTGGTCCTATAAACGAAATTACTGCTCTTCATACCAGATGTGGTTCAGGAATTCTCTATTAATCTGAATCACTTCCTTCATGGCATCCTCGCCCGGGGCACCGATTGTAAGACGGCGTTCCACGCAGGCCTTCAAGCTGATCGCATCGTAAAGGTCTGCTTCAAATACCGGACTGATTTTCTTCAGCTCCTCTAAGGATAACGCATCAATGCTTGTTTCCTTCTCGATACAATAAAGAACGAGACGTCCGATAATACCATGTGCATCACGGAACGGAACTCCTTTGCCAACCAGATAATCGGCAGCATCGGTTGCATTGGTAAAGCCGTTCATTGCACTCTTTTCCATAATTTCATTACGGAATTTCATGGTCTTTAACATGCCATCAAATAAAACAAGACAATCCTTCACGGTATCAATGGCATCAAAGGTCACTTCCTTATCTTCCTGCATATCTTTATTGTATGCAAGCGGAATTCCTTTCATGGTTGTCAATATGGAAACAAGGGCTCCATACACGCGTCCTGTCTTTCCTCTTACAAGTTCTGCAATATCCGGGTTCTTCTTCTGCGGCATAATACTGCTTCCGGTAGAATAGGCGTCATCAATCTCTACAAAACGGTATTCATTCGAATTCCAGATGATGACCTCCTCGGAAAAACGGCTTAAATGCATCATAATTGTAGATAACGCTGCTAAAAATTCAATCACATAGTCACGATCCGCAACGGAATCCATACTGTTTAAGGTTGGTCCTTCAAAGCCCATTAAGGATGCGGTATAAGCGCGATCCAACGGATAGGTCGTTCCGGCAAAAGCACCTGCTCCAAGCGGACAATAATTCATTCTCTTATAGATATCCTCCATCCGAAGGAGATCCCTTTTAAACATTTCGAAGTAGGCTCCCATATGATGTGCAAGTGTAGTCGGCTGTGCCTTCTGTAAATGGGTAAAGCCCGGCATATAGGTTTGAAGATTCGTCTCCATAATCGTAAGGAGCGTCGTCAGAAGCTCCTTTAAACACTCAGAAACCTCAATAACCTCATGACGGACATATAACCGCATGTCCAATGCCACCTGATCGTTCCGGCTTCTTCCGGTGTGCAGCTTCTTACCGGCATCTCCGATCCGGTCAATCAGATTGGCTTCCACGAAGCTGTGAATATCTTCATATTCGGAAGTGATCACAAGTTTTCCATCGCGGACATCTTCCCGGATCATGGTCAGTCCCTTTACGATCTGATCCTTTTCTTCACAGGTAAGAATCCCCTGTTTCTCTAACATGACAACGTGTGCAATACTACCCTCAATGTCCTGCTCAAACAACCGTTTATCAAAGTTAATGGATGCATTGAAATCATATACCAGCCTGTCCGTTTCCTTGGTGAAACGGCCGCCCCACAATTGCGCCATAAATATCCATCCTCCAATTATTAAATCTGAATTTGATACTATCATACTTTTAGAAGCATTTCAACAAAAGATACTCACATATTGGTATTTTTATTCATAAGTTATATTAGAATTATCGTAACTGCTCAGTACCCTCACAGTTACGAATGATCTATATCTTCAGAATATGTAGAAATGAGGCAATCTATGAATCCGACTCTTTTACGTCTTCAGCATATAGACTTTTCCTATCATACCCTTCACGGAGAAACCAAGGCCTTAAGTGATGTCTCTTTTACGGTTACGGAAGGGGAATTTCTTGCAATCGTCGGTCCTAGCGGCTGCGGCAAATCGACGCTCCTTTCCATGATTGCCGGATTGATCATGCCGGAGTCCGGAACGATTACCTTTGCACATGATTCGCCCCGGATTGGCTATATGCTCCAACAGGATCATCTGCTCCCCTGGCGTACCATTTGGAGCAACATTCTTTTAGGCCCCGAAATCCAGAAGAACCTGACTCCTGACAAAAAAGAAAAGGCCATGCACCTTTTAACCGATTATGGACTTCTTCCCTTCAAGGATAAGCACCCAAATGAGTTATCCGGTGGTATGCGTCAGCGCGCTGCCCTCATCCGTACCATGGTCATGGAGCCGGAGCTGCTTCTTCTGGATGAACCGTTCAGTGCGCTGGATTATCAGACGCGCCTCATGGTATCTGCCGATATCGGAAGGATTATCCGTCATTCCGGAATTACTGCCATTTTAATTACGCATGATTTATCGGAGGCAATTTCCCTTGCTGACCGCGTAATTGTTTTAAGTAAACGCCCCGGAAAAGTAGTACGGAATCTTCCTATCTCCCTGACGCTTCCGGATGATTCACTTCTGGCTGCCCGAAACGCTCCGGAATTTCATCATTATTTTAATATCTTATGGAAGGAGATCTCGGATGAACACTGAATCCTATGCCCAGCAGCAATACTATATTAAACACCGGCGCCATCACAACACGATTACTTTCTTACGGATTTTCCTGCTGATTGCCTTTTTAATTCTGTGGGAAACAGCCTCACGGCTCCACTGGATTGATTCCTTCTTTTTCAGCAGTCCTTCCATGGTGGCTGTCTATTTCTTAAAAATGCTCAAGGACGGCAGCTTTTTTGTCCACACCGGAATCACCTTATTTGAAACTCTTGTAAGCTTTGCACTGATCTGTATTCTGGGAATCTTCTCTGCAACGCTTCTCTGGTATTATCATCCGGTTGCCGAGGTGACCGAACCTTATTTCGTTGTCTTAAACAGTCTGCCAAAATCCGCACTCGCCCCACTCCTTATTGTCTGGCTTGGAACCGGAATGAACACCATTATTATTGCCGGAATTTCCGTAGCCCTGTTCGGTTCGGTGATTAATCTTTATACCTGCTTTAAGCAGGTGGATGAGGAACGTTGCAGGCTGATTTATACGCTCGGTGGAACAAGATTTGATGTCTATAAAAAGGTTATTCTTCCTTCCTCAGTTCCCGGAATCATCAGCAATATGAAGGTCAATGTCGGGCTTGCTTTAGTCGGCGTTATCATTGGAGAATTTCTTGCTGCAAGAAGAGGACTCGGTTACCTCATTATCTATGGCTCCCAGGTCTTCCAGCTGAATATGGTGATTACCTCCATTCTGATTCTGTGCTTCCTGGCATTACTTCTCTATCAGCTCCTGCAGTATCTCGAACACCGGAATAAGAAAAAGAATGCAATCAGTTAAGAATTGCAGTAAAAACAGGCTGCCACAATTCTGTGACAGCCTGTCATTAGTTTCCATGCATATGAGAAAATGATCCAGTGGATCATTTTTGAGTTGAAAGCTACCGAGGGGATTCGAACCCCTGACCTGCTGATTACGAATCAGCTGCTCTACCGGCTGAGCCACGGTAGCAATACACGAACAAAAATTATTATATACATGGAACAAAAATTTTGCAAGTGTTTTTATACTTTTTCTGAAAGATGGACATCCATCTGTGGAAAGGGAATGGAAATTCCTGCCTCATCCAATGTAAGCTTGATGTTCTCAGTCAGATATGCCTTCCGTTCATAAAAGTCCTCCGTCTTTACGAAGCAACGGACGATGAGGTTCACACTGCTGTCTCCCAGTGAATCTACAATAACCTGTTTATCCTTTTCCTGGAGAATCTTATCTGTATGTTCAAGCAGATCAAGAAGCACCTCCCGTGCTTTCCGGATATCGGCATCGTAGCTGATTCCAACCGGAATATCAATCCGATGATCCGGACATCTCGTATAGTTTGTGATAGAGCCATTCGCGAGCGGTCCGTTCGGCAGAACAATGACACGTTGATCCGCCGTTACAATCTTCGTATAGAAAATGTCCACCTCCTCAACAACTCCGTCATTTCCCTTTTCATCCACAATCCGTTCTCCAATATGAAACGGTTTTAATACCAGAATCAGAAGGCCTCCCGCAAGGTTACTCAGACTTCCCTGCCATGCAAAACCGATTGCCACACTGACTGATCCCAATACAGCAAGAAAGCTGCTGATTTCCACACCACAGGTTGCAATGACTACCACAAAGAGGGCAAACATCAGAATAACCTTTAGCAAAGAGTTCGTAAAATGGATAATGCCCTCATCCACATTGGCTTTTTCAAGGGACTTGCGCAGGATCTTGCGGATCAGCTTAATCAATTGCAGTCCAATGGCCAGAACAATAATGGCAATCACCAGCTTAAAGCCGAACCGGAATAATTTATCCGGTAATTCATCTAAAAACTTTTCAATCACTCCCGGTGAAAGATCAATGTCGGTAATATCTGATATCTCAGCAATATTGGTATCCATATCTCATACCCTTCCAGAATCTTATTATCCTATTTATTTTGCTTTCTTTGCAGCCTCTTGTGCCTTTTTCCATTCAATTGAAGCAAGCTTCTCTTCTTCCTTAGCACGTTGTAAGGCCTTCTGGGCCTGCTGCATGATTTCTTCTGCCTGCTTCTTTAATTCTTTTGCACGCAAGGTCAGCTCTTCGGCTTCTGCTTCAGCCTCTTTTGCACGCTGCCCGGCTTCCTGTGCCAGACGGATCGCTTTCGTTTCTGCTTTACGGTTTTCGATCTGCTGCTTCTCCTTGGCTGTATAGGCAACAAACTTAAAGATACTCAAAGAAAGCGGTGCAGCCTTCATGGTAAAGGAACAGGGCTGTCCATCGTATTCCTCATCATTTACAGGTATCGCACGGGCGTTTACCCATCCCTTTCCGCCGTAGGCCTTATCATCTGTATTCAGAATTTCTTTATATTTGCCTGCCATCGGAACCCCGATACAGAATTCCTGCTCGATATTGGCAAAATTTGCGACAACAACCAGTGTCTGCTCCGGCTTTAAGGCCTTTCTCATATAAGAAAGCATGCACTTCTCGGGAGAAATGCAGTTAATCCACTGGAAACCGTCTGCTTCCGTATCCTTCTCATAAAGTGCCGGTAGCTCCTGATATAAGTGATTCAGATCACGTACCAGATCATGAATTCCCTTATGTGCAGGTTCCTTTAACAGCTCCCATTTTGTCTGTCTGGTTTCGTCAAACTCCTGGAACTCTGCAATGTCCTGCCCCATAAACAGAAGCTTTTTGCCCGGATGGGTCATCACGTAGCCATAGGTCAATCGTAAGTTTGCAAATTTATCTTCAATGGTGCCCGGCATCTTGCCAATCATGGAAGACTTGCCATGTACAACCTCGTCATGGGAAAACGGCAGCATAAAGTTCTCACTGTAGGCGTAAATCATGCTGAAAGTCAATTCATTATGATGATGTGCACGGAAATACGGATCATAGCCGATATAGGCCAGGTAATCATTCATAAAGCCCATATTCCACTTAAGATCAAAGCCAAGTCCTTCGTCATCCAGGGCTCCCGTCACCTTCGGCCATGCGGTCGATTCTTCGGCAATCATCAGCACATCCGGATTCCGCTTTTTCATAATGGAATTCAGATGCTTGATCATTTCAATCGCTTCCAGATTCTCATTGCCGCCATAAATATTGGCAACCCACTCGCCATCCTTACGTCCATAATCCAGATACAGCATGGAAGCAACCGCATCCATGCGGATTCCATCGGCATGGAACTGCTCTGCCCAGTATAACGCATTTGCAATCAGATAGTTGGATACTTCCGGGCGTCCGTAATTATAAATCAATGTTCCCCAGTGCGGATGACTTCCCTTCCGGGGATCCGCATGCTCATAGAGACAGGTTCCGTCAAACTCGGCAAGTCCATAGGTATCTCTCGGAAAATGTGCCGGAACCCAGTCCAGAATCACACCGATGCCTGCCTGATGAAGCGTATCCACGAAGTACCGGAAGTCATCCGGTGTTCCGTAGCGCGCGGTCGGTGCATAATAACCAATCACCTGATAACCCCAGGATGCATCCAGGGGATGCTCCATCACCGGCATCAGCTCCACATGTGTATAGCCCATTTCCTTTGCATATTCTGCAACAAGAGGCGCCAGTTCACGGTAGGATAAGCTTTCTTTTCCATCCTCTTCATGACGGAAGGAGCCCAGATATAATTCGTAAACGCTGATGGGTGCATTCTTTTCAGCATATTTCTTCCGATTCTTCATCCAGTCTGTGTCCTGATAGCTGTAATGAGAATCTTCCACGATGGAAGCCGTATCCGGACGAAGCTGCTGGCGGAATGCATAAGGATCTGCCTTTAAAACGGTTAGCCCCCCCTTTTTCCTGATTTCATATTTATAACAGTCGCCTGCCTGGACATCCGGTATAAACAGTTCAAAAATACCGGTTGTGTCATCCTTTATCATGGGATAAATGCGTCCGTCCCAATTGTTAAAATCTCCAACCACACTGACACGGACCGCATTCGGCGCCCACACCGCAAACTGTGTTCCGGCAACACCGTTTCTCGTACAAGGATGTGCTCCCAAATGTTCATAAATGGTATAATGAATGCCTGAAGTAAAACGTACAGCATCCTTTTCAGATAAGGATACCGGTGCGAATGCATAGGCATCCTTAATCATTCTGCTGTTCCCTTCGGCATCAATAATTTCATATTCATAGTGCTGCGGCTTCTTTCCCTGATAAAGACATGCAAAGAAACCGTTCTCATCTGCCATTTCCATCGGAAGTACCAATTTTGCAGAGGATACTATCTCTGCAGCCTCAGAACGCTTCTCTTCCATAAAATGTACATTTACCTTCACTGCCCCAGGCCAGAACATCTGAAACAGGACATTCTTACCTGTGGTATGTACCCCCAGAATCTCCTGCGGGTTTGCTTCCTCCGAATACACAATTCCTTCAATTCTCGGCCAGTTCATTAATTTATATAATTTATTATTCATGCACTTACCCCTTCCCGAAAGTCCTGTCTTCATTTTACCAAAGTTGTGTATACAAAACAAGCACCGCCGTATAATTCAATTTAGACTATTCAGATAAAAAATCATATATTATACTATTAAAATCTTCAGCTTCATCATACGCTGCATGACCATACTCCGGATACATATGTATCTCACAATCCAGTTTGTCAGCAATTTCAACAGATGCGTTGCCTGTCGTTATCATATCCTTTTCTCCACCCAAAACCAAAACTGGACATTTAATCTCATTTAATCTGTCATAACAATCAAAATCCAGTATTGCAGATGCGAGTATCGCAAATCTATTAAAATCTTTAGGTTTAATTATTCTAATCATAAACGGCATAAATAATTTGTATTTCTGTAAATATTTTTTCGTATACATCAGCGAAAAGGTCTCTTTATTGATGGTAATGTGATCCTTGTTAAGAGCACAATTTACCCATTTGCTAACAATATTTTTAATATTTTTGTTTGCTCTGGCTGCGGTTACGCCCAAAACCAGTTTATTGACACATTTCGGATGTTCCAACGTCAACGCCATTGCTATCATTCCACCTTGTGATATACCAAGCACATCGGCCGATTTGATATTCAGCGCCTCCATAGCACAGTAAATATCTTCTGCCAATTCCCAGTTGGTAAGCCCTTTTGTTACATTGGTTCTCCTGTCAAAAAAATATACTCTATAATCTTTAGCAAATCTCTTATACATAAGAGCCAACGAAACACCGGCACCCTTAATATCTCTTACATTCAACCCTTGAATGATTATTAAATTTTTCTTCCCCTTTCCAAAAGCAACATAGTTTAATTTGCCACTTGGAAGATCAACATTACTTTCTATTACCCCATAAAACAATCTATGTAATCTCCTCCACAAATCATATTTTCTCAATCATTGAAAATCAAACCATTACAAATACATTATTCAAAATAAACACCTCCAAGCAAAAGAGCTCGGTCAATTCCGATTTATTTAATGAATGTTCCTATGTGCTTGTCCAATCTCCATTTTGGTGCCGCGCTATCATCGGCATAATACTCATCTATTGCTATGATTTTATCATTTTTCATTTAGCCTGATGTTTTCCGTACATTTTTAATTACTCGTCCCAATAATCTATGGGCTCTTGTGATATTGTCGAAATACCAAACAACTTATACATAAAATCTTCTCTATCATCGAACATTTCTGCAATGATAATCTTATCTGCCTCAATTCTATAAAACAAATAATTATGTCCCACATAGAGGTATCTGTAATCACATTCAATATCATACATTGCTGATACAGCTACACCCCGTTCTGCAAATTTTTCAAAGCTTCTAGCTGCATCAGTAATCTGTTTCAATGATTTCCTAGATACTTCCGAACCAAATTCACTTGTCAAACGCCCTCTTAATACTTTAAGTTTACGCCTTACGATTTGTGAGTATTCAACTTTCTTCAATCTGCTACCCCCAATTCTGCTTCTAACTCATCTGCCGAAATGGTTCCCTCCTCACGAATAGAAATTTCTGCTTCATTCAATTTGCTCATAAGCTGATAGAGAGCTTTCTGCTTATCCAATTCATCTAGTTCTTTCATATCAATGATTGCACATTGTCCATGTCCATTACGGGTTAAATAAACTCGTTTTCCGTATGCAACCTCGCTGATTACTGCTGTATAATTTCTTAAATCCGAAATAGGTTTAATATTTGGCATATCAATTCCTCCGTTTCATAAAATTAGCTTGCTTTGTTCTCTGCTAACTATATTATACACATTTGTTGCAAATCATTCAACTTATTTGCCTGTATATTTACAGCATTTTATTCTCTATTCTGCCATATTCTTAACGTATTCTTAATTGCCCTTTCTTCTTTTTCTATACTCGAAAATATTGACTGTTCTGATAATTTCTTACTAATAAAATCGCAGAAATAAGAATGATCATCATCCCAATTTATATTACCATCATCTTGTGCTTCACAACGAATTTCTTCTATTTCTCTTAACAGCTCTCCCTGTAAATTATTTGCCTGCCCACTTTCAGGAACATAATTTTTCCATATGTATTTACACTCATCAAAATACTTATAATTATAATCTTCAGCTATAATTTTTTCGATTGTCAGGCTACTGCTTTTCCTCTTAAATTTATCCAATATTCCCATTATTTATCCTTCCAATCATTTATATATTTACCATATCACCATACATCTCTATCGCTTTTGCTAACCCTTCTGGATTATCCATGTTCACTTCATGTCCGGAATGATCAATGGTAACAAATTTTGCATTTGTCAATTTTCCTGTAAGGTTGATTGCAGCCTTTTTATTGACCTTATCCTTTTCGCCGCACATAACAAGTACAGGACACTTTACCCTGTCAAGCTCCCTTGTGAAATCCAGATCTGCCATGGAATTTGTAAGTGTAATAAAATCTTTCTTACAGAATCCAATGTCCTTAAACTGACTTTCCGGCATAAATTTGAACAGCACATTTTGTATCTTAAGAAGAAATTTAGGCATATCATACTGTGGTGCAATAAGCACAAGAGAACCTGCTTTTTGAGGAAAATCTATAGCGTAATTCAAAGCAAGAACTGCGCCAAGCGAGAGTCCGCAAAGATGAACCGGCTCTGAAAAGTCATTACAGTATTCACAAAATGAAGAGTATATTTTACTGTAAGTACAATTTTCCTCACGGATAAACGCACTCAATTCAGGAATAACCATTTCCAACTTATCTGCAAGACATTCTTTTGTTTTATCCCAGCTTGACGCATTCTGTCCAAGCCCATGTACAAAAATATACTTCATTTCCATATCTCCCAAATTTTTCCTGATTTCATGTTCTTCTTACTTACGCAAAATACCTTTTGGCACTTACATCATAAGATATATTCCATCTGTCTTTCTTTTGTCCGCATTCCCATTTTCTCATAAAATCTCTCTGCCGAGGTATTTCCTGCCCATACATTCAATGTTACTTCATAACAGCCCAGCTGCTTTGCTTCGTTTTTGACATATTCAAACAGACATTCACCAATATGCCGGCCCCGTGTCTCTTGACTGACACATAGATCATCAATAAAAAGGGACTTAAATGGCACCATATTGTTTGAAAAAGGCTGCTCCTGTAATTGACAAAAGGCATACCCCACGCAAACATTATTCTCATCCACTGCAACATATATTGGCTTTTCATCATTTTTCAAAAGTTCCATTAATTCGTCTGCAGTATACTTTGTCGTACCTGGAATAAAAATATCAGGCCTTATATCTGCATGAATTTGTAAAACCTGCTTTAACAATTCCAGAATTATCGGAATATCTGTTTCTTCTGCTTTTCTGATAATCATTTTTATTCTCCAATCTGCTAATAACTGTTTTATATTATTTTCCTTTTCATGCATCTTTCTGTAAATCAGACCTAGGTGTTCCATCATCATTAAAATGTTTTTTCAAAGCTTTCTCTGTCGGATAAATTGATGCAATCATAATAATACATTGAATTGTCACAAGAATCACCCCTGCAAATCCAATCGTATTCTTATCACGATGGTACAATGGAATATGTATCAAAGCGGATGGTATCATCATTAGCCATCCTGCTTTCCACCAAAGTTTTCCACAATAGTCGTGAGCGAATTTCCACGTATCCATATTTTTCATTGAACGGGTTGTTCTGTATCCTGACATACCGTTTATATGTTTGGGGCAATGCTTCCACATCATTCTTCCACCAATAACCATAACCACAGGAACTATCAAATCACATATTAACATAAACCACCAAAACCACATAAAATCCACCTCCATTTATCAATACCATTCCTTTTGCAGAATCGCATACTGATATGGATATTCTCTTTACAACAGCCCTGCAAACAGTCTCATAAACAACTGCCCCAGCCGCAGATAGGTACTCCGTCCGGTAAGATATTCTTCCGTGACTTCCCGGCAGTCATTCATTGTCGCTTTCAGATCGTCCCGTATGTCCAGAACTGCCTGATTATCTGCCATAAAACATCCATTTTCAAAATGATGATAGAGACTCCTGTAATCCAGATTTATCGTTCCGCAGGTTGCCATACAGTCATCTGCAACACTCATCTTGGCATGGCAGAAGCCGGGTGTCCACTCATAGATTCTTACTCCATGTTTTACGAGTCCGTGATAAAAGGATCTTGTAATGCTATAGATAAATTTCTTATCCGGAATCCCCGGTGTGATAATTCTGACATCCACTCCGCGCTTTGCAGCAAGGCACAAAGCATGAGACATTTCGTCGGTAATGATCAGATACGGTGTCATAAACCAACAGTATTTTTCTGCCTTGTCTGCCATGCTGATATACACTTCCTCGCCTACCTGTTCATCATCCATAGGAATATCCGCATACGGCTGCACAAATCCATTCTGCTTAGCCTGGTAGTCGTTTTGCACGAGAAATTGACTGAAATCCGTGTCATTTTTATCTTTCTCACTGACAGCATTCCACATCTCTAAAAAGGTGATCGTTAAAGATCTGACAGCCTCCCCTTCCAACCGGATTCCGGTGTCTTTCCACTGTCCATATGGATTGGTATAATTAAAATACTCATTCGCCAGATTATAACCGCCTGTAAAACCGACTTTTCCATCAATGACTGTGATCTTTCTATGGTCACGGTTATTCAGAAAGACATTTAACCCCGGCGTAAACGGATTAAATACTCTGCATTTGATTCCAAGCCGTTCCATCTTCTTTACAAAATCGGTGTTAATAAATCCGATTGATCCCATATCATCATAAAAAACACGAACCTCTACACCTGCTTTTGCACGCTCTACAAGCACATCCTGAAGCTGATGCCATGCCTTATCATCTTCGATTGCATGATACTCCATAAAAATGAATTTTTCCGCTTTTGACAGATCGTCAATCTGTGCATGCAGACCTTTGATCGCTTCATCATAGTATGTAACATCTGTATTCTGATACACCGGGTAATGTGCATTTCTCTGAATGTACTCACTTATATTTCCAGCTTTGGGTGTCTTTTTCTTAATCCTTTCCAAATCCTCCTCATTTTCCGGAAGCAATGGGAACAGTTTCCTGTCAATATCTATATACCTCTGCTTCATTTTTCGTGTTCCCCCGTTTAATCCAATCAGCAAATACAAGGACACACCCATAATCGGAAAGACAAGGATCAAAATAATCCATGGCATTTTCATAGACGAAGTTTTATCTGAGGAATACAAAAACAAAACCAGAATTCCTGCAAACAATCTTGTAATCAGATTGATAATTTCTGCATATTCATTCAATCTTGTAATCATAACGATGATAAAAGCAGCTTCCAGTAATATGCAAAATCCGGAAAAACATAATCTCTTAACTCCATTCTTCGTAATCGCTCTGCTCTCTAAAGTATCCTGCTTCATATAAGCTCCCTCCCCTTTGTACATGACTTTGCATCGTTCTTTCCTCTGATTGCTTTACATTTTTAATCTTATATCCGATAATATCATAATTTGCTTACTTACTATTGTAACAATTTCATTACTTTCCACGATAAATCAAAAGTAATACTAATCTTTGCACCGGTTCCGTTCAATACAAACACTGAATCAAAATACAAACATTGATGTTTTTGTTTGCACAAAAACACGTCACCCCGTCTATAACTATAACATGCAAGTAAAACTATTCATAAATCTATTGTCTCCTAGCCGTTCGATTTCCCCATAAATTCATATTTTCTTAATCATTGAAAATCAAAGTATTCCAAATACTACTGTCAAACATCCAACTAATCCTATAAACCAAGGTATTATAAAAGCTAAAAAATTTGCCTCATTTTTTTGAAGTAGAATAATTGCAGTTATCATTATGACTAACCATACGAACATCATAATATCCAAATGGTTCAAAAAATACTTCCATAAAACGAATTATCCGATAACATCTGTTTAATAGATGCAAACTTACAATTACATAATTTTTCGCATAAGCCTAACACTTCATCATTATGATAATCTTTTACCTCATACCTCTTGAAGCCATCCTGTAAATGAAATAGAAAAATAACTTTGTCCTCAGTTAAGTATTCATTCCAATATTCTACTTCCAAATGTTTCTTAATATAATCTTCCCAACACCGGGCCTTATCTTCCGGAAAAGACACCTGATAATTGTTTCCATCTTTAATAATTGTAAAGCCCTTCGCTTCTAATCTTAATATACTATCATCAATTCCCATCACATACGAGTAATACATTCTTCCACCTCCTGAACTTCTGATTTATTCATTAATTGTAAATCATCATTCTTATCCAAGCCAAATCATTAGAAGTTAAATTGCTCTATATATAGCCCGTCCTACCTGTTTTGTTTCTACATAACGAAATCCTGCTTGGTAATATATTCTTTCAGCAGTCTCTCCGTCTGGCCACAAGTAACAGTTTGTTATTTTGTTTAAATGGCAATATTCAACAAACTTATATATTATGGCTCTACCAACACCTATATTTCTACTCTCTTTGGAAACAAGAAGATAATCTACTCTGCAAATATCATTAGTAACATGGCAATGAGTCATTCCTACTGGTTTTCCTTTATAAAAAGCAACGAAAAGCAAAGTGTTATCATTCATCAATGTTCTTTTTACCACATCAGTTTCCCAAGGTTCATTCGCTTTTTCAAAAATCTCTGTTCTGTATTCATCTTTCCATTCAAAAACCCTTTTTACATATATATCCGCACTTGGCCTAATTTTATTTTCACCAACTAAAATCATATATCTCTGTGACTCAGTCCATGACTCAAAGCCAAATTGGGCAAGCTCATTTTGTATCTCCTCAAAATATCCATCATCACTGATTGACTGATATATATTAGGGGTAATACCTTTTCCTTTGTAAAAGCGGATTATATCTTGAAGAACTACACTCAAATCACTAATCTTGTTTCTGTAAATAATTGCATGATTTGAATCAAAGGAATCTTTGTTATCATCGTTATAAAACAAAATTCCGTAATCTTTTTCTATAAAACAAGTTATCTCACGCGGAAACAAGTCCTCTTCTAAATACATTTTTTTATAATCCATACATACCGCCTATCTTGTGACACTCTCCAGTTGCATTACTACCTAAGATATTTCGGTAAATATATGCTATCGTGGGCAGATTTTCTAATTTCTTTCATAATATCACATAATACCCTCAATAGATAGTCACCTTATTTCACTCTTTTGTTTCAGAATAGAAAAGTGTTACATGTTGCAAAAATCTATTCTAAAATAGTTTTATGTATTGATTTCATGGTTCGGTCCAAATAGAATAGAAAAATGCAACATATTACACAAATCTTTCGCAGATTTGTGCGTTTCTTCAAAATGTAGAAGTTGGAATATAGCAGTAGAATATAGCAGTCAAGAAAACAGTTGTCCACATTTTGTAGACAACTGTTTTTATCTTTAGTTGCCATGCATATGAGAAAATGATCCAGTGGATCATTTTTGAGTAAAAATAATTTTAAAATTAATTTTTATGCATACTTTTAATTTAAATGTAAAAATACAATCATTGCACACTCGCATGATACAGGTCCATAAAATAAGAATCTGTACGCAATAGTTCTTCAAAAGTCCCTTGTCCCACGATCTTTCCTTCTCTAAAGAGAATAATTCTGTCAAAACCGGAAATGGAATTTAACCTATGTGCAATGGCAATGACTGTTTTGTCTTTCAATTTATTCATTATATTATCAGAACCTGTATCATCTGTCCGTAAATATCTCACACTATATGTTTACATATTCTTAGACACAACGAAACCAATGATTCCCACTAAACATCCGCAAATCACAAAAGCAATCCCTATTATTTTCAGGATCGTCGATACAGACGTCTGATTTTCTGCCGGAACATATATCATATGTGGATTCTCCGGATTATAATATAAGATTGTCTGCTGCCCAGAATCAGGTACAAACCTTTCATTAACTTTTACATTTCGTAGATTTCCTCGCTTTCCCCTATATAATCAGCCAGATAATGAGTCACAAACATTTTCACATGTCTAAAAGTAACACAAGATTCCAACGCATAGAACGGTAATACTTCCAGTAACAGCAACGCACAAAACCATGCCAGCCCCAGCCATATCGACTGTCTGAACAAATATAAAATAAACAAATCTATAATCAAAAGTGTTCCCCAGATAATTTTATCAGATAAAGAACACCTTCGCTGCACGGTCATCTTTTTCCCATCAAAAGAAAAATCTCAATATGACGTTACCCTGCCTGATGAGAAACGAATCACCGGCATGCCTTGCTTGAACTGAAGCGTTATCATGCCATGTTCCTTATCCTGCAGATACTCCTGTCTATGTTTACTCATATAGGTCAGTCGATCGATAACCGCCTCTTTTCTATCTTTAAGGAAATACATCTTTTTCATCACATTATGCTCCTGTATTTAAAAATAACGAGCGGAATCTCCGTTCATCATCTTCGTATCCTCTGCAGACAATTTCGCCGATATCTCCGTGGTTAAACATAATCGCCAGATCTTTTTTTATATTTCCCTTCCGAGAGATCATATAAGAAAATCTCATTTAGAATGCGATCTACGTTTTGTAATCAACACACTTGATGCTACTACCCCAGAAAATGCAATGGATACATCAGCAATCATTCCCTACTTCCATATAAATCGTGTCATTGTTATCGTGTCACCAATTTCTCTTTTCTTATAGTCTTCTTCTGAAAGGAAACACGTACTCTCATATCCCGAATGTACATCCCTTCCCAATATTGGGTAAAACCGCTTCGTATCCCGGATATTTTCAACGCCATAAGACTCCGTCTCAATCACTGGTTGCTTTTGCACAAGTACAACATCATACTGTAACACCTGCTTTTTTCTCAGTTGTCTTATATTTGCATTCTCTGTCAGAACGCATGCTCCAGCTATAAATATTACTATAACATAATACAGACAAACAAAGATATCACTCCCATCAAAATTGAAAAAAGTGCTGATAATCATACCTATGAGCAATGCCACAAATGCTATCAAAACCCACCTGTTCCTCTTTTTTCTCCGTGCCCTAAGCTCCACGGCTGCATCCTCATCATTGATTTGTCGAAATGTGAATCCCTGCTCATCTTCTGCCGTATAAACAACTTTTGTGTGATCTAAAACCATACCTTACTCCATTCTACACGATTATTTTTCACCTGTTTAGATACTTAAATTTCCAGCTGCAATAGCCATTATACTTGAGACTCTGTACTTATCATCTAACAAGCTAATTAATTCACGCCTTTGATTATCTGTCAGATTTAGCGACTGTACAAAAGTGATTAATGCAAAATCCGCTACCTGCTTACTGTTAGCATCTGTCTGAATAACAAGTGAATCAATCAATAGCGAGATAGACGAAAATATATCCTTACAGCAAAATCCAATCATCGACAACGGTAGCACTCTCATCCCTCGTTGCACAAAAACATTCAACGAAACATTACCATTTTCTTTATTGATACTGCCGTACAAAATCCAAAGATGTCATACCGCAGTACTCAATATATCCAAACAAGTGCTTATTTAAACCACTACGATGCTCAGTCATATCAATTCGTAGCCTGTCTAATTTCGCAAGATGCCTAAATCTTCTACAGACCTTTATCATTGTAAGATCTATACCAAGCTCAGCAGCCTCCATATTCTGTTTTTCTTTAATACTTCTTTTATATAGCGCATAACTGTACTCCTTTATATTATATTTCAATCATCAGGTCAGTACAGCCAACGACTGCCAGCAAGTTTCTTTCACCTCAGCACAATCTGCCAACAGTTTACATCAACTGTACTGAGTAATTACCTAGGATCAATTTCATATGAATCCCACCTCTTTCATATAAGATATTTCGGTTACTATATACCAAAATTTCTTTTACTTTGTTTTATATGTAAGCCAAAAACAAACGGAACGTTGTTATTTATTCATGTTCTCAACTAAGCTCGCAGCTTTTACGGTCATCTCCACCCAGCCCGGCACAAAACCACTTCGTAATGCATTTTTAACAGATTTAAGATTCGACCAGGCACAGCAATAAAACGGCACCTTTCCTCTATCCATTATCTCTATTGCCAAATTACTGGTTAAGGAAGAAGCAATCCCCTGCCTGCGATACTCCGGCAAAACATCAACTCCAATCTGCCACATATCATCACAATCTGCAGAACAGGCTGCAAGTCCGATCAGTTTCCCATTATCATAAGCCCCAACCCCAAGAACATCCAGTTGCCTTCGATCTTCACAAAGTGCATTGCTCCAGACCGGAAGATATAAATTTGCAAAATCCTTTTGTTCCAACACCTTAAGAGGATAGTTACATTCTCTTCTTTTCAAGGCATTAACATCCGGTAAAAAATACTCTGCCATAAAACAAACACGGTAGCCGTTTTCTTTCATCCGTTCATCTAACCAATGCATATTTGGAGTTTCAAAACAATGATAAAACTCATATTTGCTTAGATAACTTTCAACAATTTCTCTATATTCATCTTTTACAGACGCAACTATATTATTTCCATATGAAACCAGATTGCAGGCAATCGGTTCTTTATAGTATTTTCTTGCCAATGGACCAATCCCAGACTTTACAAACACATTTGTGTCCATAAGAAAATCAGAAGCCTTAGCATTCGTATCGTAGGCAGATTGCTGCATTGCAATATCAAGTATCTCTTTATTTGTCATATTTTGATCCCCTCATAATTTGCCAGGCTTGAATTTCACGGCCTGTCTAATCACTTATTTGCATTATATTTTATTCCTGTCAAAAAACACAAAACAGGTACTCTGATACTAATTTCACAGCAAATAGCGGTCATCAGATAAGCAAATAGCACCGGGCCGGTATACAAGACAATGGTTTTATTTCCAACAAAACCATATAATATATACTGAAACAAAACAACCCAGATAAAATGATAGATATAAAATAGGAATGACCTTTTATTCATATAATTGGAAATTTTACCTTCAAAGTTTAAATTTCTTTTTGCTAAGCCTATGAAAGCAATTATCATAATCCACTCTGATACACATTTTGTAATAAGGTTTAAAAATACCAATTCCACATCTGACCAAATAAAAAGATAAACGTTCAAAATAGTTGCTATCAGGCCAACACCAAGCAATAATAAACTATTCTTCTCTGCTTTATCGACTACTTCTTCATCAGCAAGTACATAATATCCTATCAGAAATAGATAGGTATATTCCACAAAGCTTTTTCCACCTATGGAAAGCAGTTCACTTAGCAGTGGGAGGGGTAAACCCAATACCAAAACCATTTTGAACGGAATCGTTTTCCTCAACTTAACAGGGATCTTATTCAACAGTGTAATTACACAAACCCCTGCCATCGAAATAATCATCAGATATAACAAAAACCAAAACTGTCCAAGCGAAAAGCCGCCATCTGCCCCGGTCCAATCTGTCAATTTTGTAAAAAACACAACGTAATGCGCCCAAAATCCACCCTGATAAGAACCATGAAAGCTGTCTGCCAAATACGTCATAACAGGCATGAAAAAGATGGTTCCAAACAAAAGTGGAACCAGTAACCTATGTACTCTCTCAATCAGATACTCTTTTTTTGTCCTCTTTTGTAATGCAAATTTTGTACTTATACCTGCTAACACAAACAACAGCGGCATAAAATAAGGACTGAAAAAGACAATAATACTGCTAATTGCCCGATTCCCTTCAAAAAAAATATAGTTCGGCTCCCCCCATGTATTCCATGCCTGTGCTGCATGATATGGTATAAGTATCAAAAGTATAAGCCATCTTAAATTATCAATGTAATGCTTCCGCATATTTAAAATCATATCTTCTCACCTAACGAACAAATACTATTTGTACCAGTAAAACCCATCGTTTTGAGTATGAACCAAAGCACCTTTAGGTATTCGTTTGCAAATAATGTGGACATCCATATAATCTGGCATCGGAGAAAACATACCAATAATCCCCATTGGAATACATATTCCCGAAAGAACTGCATTGGATGGAGACAAAAGAAATATAGCCAAAGGTATTATGCCTAAAAGCATAGGCATTAAACTCATTATTATAAAACGACGTTTGCTGATTGGTTCGTGACATACTGCAAAAGCAGCAAACTTTTTTAAACATATTCCTATGTAGACTTTTTGACCTTTTTTATAGCAAACTCCATGTAAAACTTCGTGAACAGGCATCAATAGCAGCCCCGATATTATACCCAATGGAACATATATCGGATTCATTGCTCTTTCGCCAATAACAAACCATTTAATATATATTATTGCATAACTAAAAATAAGTGGTAAAATACCGTACGGCATACTGCTTTTAAAAATATTATCCGGTCTTTCTATTCGTTTTGCATTGTTTGGCAACGTATTTTCCGGGAAATCTGTATCCCAGGATTTGTTACCGCACCAAATTATTTTAGGCATAAATGCATCACCTCCAAATTCCAATTTACACAGAAAAATTGCTATAAAAAATAATTCGATCCATCACACAATTTTATACCCGGCATCTTGAAGAAGCTTCAACGCCCTTTCGTAATTTTCCTGTTTCGTCATAATGTAATCTGTGTTAAAAGTAGAAATTGCGCAAATACCTATTTTATGATCTGCAAAAATCCCGGAAATTTCAGACAAAATCCCAATCAGGGAAAAATCAAGGATCCCCTGTATACAAAATGCCTTCCATCCATCATCTCTTTCCGTAACATTAGATGGAACCTGTGCAGTAATACATACCAGGGAATTTTCTTCATCTGTTTTTCCTATAAAACAGTACTCCGAATCCAGCTTGGCAAGTGAATAGTCCTCTACTTTACATACAGAAAAATCATAATCAATTCTTTTTATCTCCATCGTGTTTTCTGCCATAGCGCCTGCAATTCTATCCATAACGATTCTCATCCTTATTTACCACAAATATCACCATACAACCATACATATCCATTAATATAGGCTTCTACTTCCTGTAGATGTACGTTTTTTCAAAATTATATGTACCAAATTTGTGCGTTTCTTCAAAATTATAGCAATTGAAATATACCCGTGGAATGATTTCTTTTATTTCCATGGTCTTTCTTTACCAAGCCAGCCCTTTTCCTCCCAATATGCAACATCCTTGGGATTTGCAATTATCTTCTGCATGAAACGCATAACCATAAACATTCCCCTGGTTTTGATCCCCGGTTTCACATTGCCCGATCGGTTCCCGATTTTCTTTGCAATTTCTGATGTTGCTATATCAATTTTTCTCTTTTTCTTTTCACTGACGCCGTTCCAATTAACGGCAGCAACACTAACCCCATACTGATATATTCTGGCCACTCCCCAGAAAAGCAGACTATCCATCATATCCTTGTTCGTCGATTTCATGCCTGCACCAGCCGCTGTCGATATGCATACGCCCTGCTTTTTAAACATCGATTCTTCCGGACAATGCACCATCCATCTGTATCCATAATGATCTAAAAATGCCTTCATGGATCCTGTCGCATGATATACATAAACCGGACTGGCTAAGATAATCACATCCGCTTCATCGATTGCAGCCGTTAATGGCTTTAGTTTTTCATAATGGGGACATTTCTTCTCCGATTCCAGAATGCATCTTGTACATCCAACGCAAAATTCTCCAAAATCTCTTGGAAGAAAGAATTCTTTTATCTCGCCATCTAATTTTTCTGCTAACATATGAGCAATATGATAGGTTGAGCCTTTATGGCTTTGACCATGTATTATTACGATCTTCATGTTATCTCCATTTACAGCAAGAATGCCCCGACGGCTGCACTTCAAAAGTGATTCAGCCGCCTCTGTATCCATTTCTCTTTTCTTTCTCCGCATTTCGCTAAACATTATTTTTCCTCCATGAACTGAATGATAATCTGTTGCATCTCTTTATAAAGGAAAAATATTTTTCCGGATGCTCCTTGTATCCATTTTTCTGAAGTATCCTCGACATGTTCTGATAACCTTCATCCTGCAAAGTCAGATGATTAATCATAATATCTACATCCACACTTCCCACATGACCTTCTTCCGGAAACATTAAATCCGGAACCCAGCCTCCTACCACACGGATTTCATCTTCATATTCCTGAAAAACATTAACCAACTCTACCAGAACTCTATGTGCTGCCCGCTTCTGACCTTCCGAATAGTCTACGCTGCTTTTCAAGTCTTCATCTCTTATCACCTAAGTATCTCCTTCCTCAAAACCGCATCCGCCATTTCTTCTCCCCTGCCCTTTATCTGCATACAATCCAAATATATTTGCAGCGGGGATACTACTGCTGAGTCATCAATCACCCTGTAATCCTTGATATAGGAATCATTTTCTAATGAAAAAATAACCACATTGGAACCACTGTTTACTTCTTTCATATCCAAATACCGGATTGCTTCCTGAATATCCTCCGGTGCGATATAAACATGTACCTTATTGTAACGCACCACTGGTGTATAACGCACTCCACCGGACAATCCGGTAAGATAAGAATCAATCCCCGTATCTGTCTTCATTTTTTTTAATCGCTCCTCAATAACAGATATATTATCTAAACTATAGCAAGCATAGGATGTTATTTCTTTTTTACCATAATCCCTGCTCCATTCCAACAAGAGTGATTCCGGATCAATAACCTTATAACCATCTGGCATTTTTTCTACCCATGCATTTTCCACCAGAACTTTCATCAGGTTGGATACCTGTCCAATACTGCAATTCACCTTTTCCGATAGATATTTAAGCTTCCATATCTTAGTTACATCTGCAAACAACTCGCGCAAAATACAGGAAGACACTACGGAAGTCTTTTCAAATATGAACACAGACCTTTGCTCTTTTGGTCTTGGATTCTTATTTCCTTTTTCAGACAAATAAATCGAATGACCTACAAACCAACAATTTCCAGCATAGTCAAAATAACCTATTCCGTTATCTTCACATATTTGTGCGGTTCTCTCTGAAATATATGGAGCAACCAAAATGTTAACTCCCTGACTTTTATCCTTCTTTTCAATCAATTTCATGATTGTGGACGGAAATACCCTATTCAGGAAGCAGGCATTTATATGAAACTCATACCCGTCATCCATCTCCACAGATGCAATAAAACCATCTTCTGTCCTGCGGACAACTTCATACTTCTCAATATTTGGAAGTTTTAAAAACTTATTTTCAACACATTCTAATCCTGCTCTATCTAGTTTCACTCATATCACCGCTTTCATTAATGTAGTGAAACTTATTATATCAATGAAATCCAATCAAGTCAACTCAAAGCATTATCTATCTTCTCCCATTATTTGCAGTGTATGAAATGCATTCAGTAATCCATGTTGCGAATCTGGAAGCCGTTTGTTTTCTTCACTTTTCCTCATTAAACCAGAAGTTATGTGTTATTAAATGCCTGAGACAAATTCTTGTATCAGACTATTTATCAACTCCGGGTTATCTGTATTAGAATTATGCCCGGCTCCTTCAATCCATTTCAAAGGAATCCGGGTCTTTCGATGCCATGCTTTATTATACCGTATACACGAGCCGGCACGATCTTGTGTGCCGCATATCAACAAAGCCGGACACTTAAGCTCATACGCCAGATTCTTTTCCATTGCCTCTGCCAAAATACGATAACCATGTCCGGCAATTTGTGCATAACGCTTTTGGTTGCCGTTATAGACCAACATCATTTCACGCATCAATTTTCTTCCATAATCAGAAGCTGCAACACCCTCACTCCCCTGTTTCAAAAGCAATTTCCATGGATAGTGAGCATATACCGACTCCATTTTTTTCAGAAGCCAAAGTTCAACTGCCGTAACATATTCTCTTTGCAACGGTGCAGAGTCAATGGAAATAAATCCTGCCAGTTGATTCGGATAAAGATGTGCATAGACCTGTCCCAAGTATCCGCCCATTGACTGACCAACGATAACCGGTTTTTCGATTTCTTCCTTCTCAAGAATACCATTCAGCCATTTTGCCTTGTCAAACAGGTCAAAATCAAACCGAAACGGCCACGAAGATGCATGGACTGGTGCATCCCACACAATAATGTTATATTTTCCCTCAAAGCATTCCACTTGTTTATCAAATAATCTATGGTCAGCAGTCAATCCTGGCAGAAAAATGAGCGTGATCGCATCCTTGCTTAGAATGCTTGACCAATAATGAATCGTTCCACAAAATGTTTGATATGTATTTTCCCTCAATGAATTCATCTCCCCGAATAAGAATTTTATAGTTTCATTTGTTTGAAGATTTTTTGTAACCATTTTCCCTTTCTTTCCTGAACACACCATTTATCAGATCAACAAAATATTCTCCGATCCTTTTCCTGTCCAATAATCTTTAGTATAAAGAATCAGGACACTCCCAACAAGGAATGTCCCGTCTTAATCATTTACAATATTTTATCAGTATCCATTCATCCACACTACTTCACAACTCTCACACGGAATACCCCATCTATTGCCTGCAGTTTCTTAAGAATTTCTTCTGTTGCAGGGCTTTCGATGTCGAACATGGAGTAAGCAACCTCGCCTTTGGACTTGTTAATCATGTTGGCAATGTTGATTCCTGCATCTCCGAAGCATGCGGAGAATTTCGTAATCATGTTGGCAATATTCTTATGGAAAATGGCAACTCTGCCTGCAGTCTCACAGACACCCATATCACAGTTCGGATAGTTTACGGAATTCTGGATGTTACCATTGTTTAAGTACTCCATCATTTCCTTAACAGCCATCTTCGCACAGTTGTCTTCGGATTCCTCGGTAGAAGCACCAAGGTGAGGAATGACAATACATCCCTCCTGTCCTGCGGTTGTCGGGTTCGGGAAATCGGAAACATACTTACGGATCCTGCCCTCCTTGATTCCATCCAGGATATCCTGTTCATTGCAGAGCAGATCTCTTGCAAAGTTCAGAATGATAACGCCATCCTTCATCTTGGAAATGGCATCGGCATTGATCATTCCCCTCGTAGAATCCAGTAACGGTACATGAATGGTAATGATGTCACAATTGGAATAAATATCCTCTACATTCAGTACATGCTTGACATCACGGCTTAAGTTCCATGCAGCATTTACGGACACATACGGATCATAACCGTACACTTCCATACCCAGATGCTTCGCAACATTTGCAACCTTTACACCAATGGCGCCAAGTCCGATGATACCTAACTTCTTGCCCTGAATTTCTGTACCGGCGAATTTCTTCTTTTCCTTTTCGGCAGCCTTTGCTATATCCGGATTGTCCTTATCGGATAAAACATAGTTTACACCGCCTAAAATATCACGGCTTGCAAGCAGCATACCCGCAATAACAAGCTCCTTAACACCGTTCGCATTCGCCCCCGGTGTGTTAAATACAACGATTCCTTCCTGTGCACAGCGGTCTAACGGAATGTTATTGGTTCCGGCACCTGCTCTTGCGATACAAAGAAGCTTTTCGTCAAACTGCATATCATGCATGACTGCGGAACGAACCAGAATACCTTCTGCATGATTCACTTCATCGGTCTTTTCAAAATCACTGGTAAAATCATTCAATCCAACCTGTGCGATCGGATTTAAGCAATAATAATTAAACATGGCTCTCTCCCCAATCTTATAAGTTTTTCGCTTCAAAATCCTTCATAAATTCTACAAGCTTCTCAACACCCTCAATCGGCATTGCATTATAGATGCTTGCACGCATACCGCCAACGGTACGGTGTCCCTTTAAGTTCTCGAAGCCTGCTTCCTTAGCTTCCTTTACAAACCTGGCATCGAGCTCCTCGGAACCGGTTACGAAGGGTACGTTCATCAAAGAACGGTCTTCCTTACGGACAGTTCCCTTGAACAGCTTGCTTTCATCCAGATAATCATAGAGAATCTTTGCTTTCTTCTCATTGATCTCCTTCATCTTCTCAAGTCCGCCCATCTTCTTCAGCCACTTGAATACCTTACCACAAATATAAATTCCGTAAGCCGGAGGAGTGTTGTATAAGGAATCATTATCTGCATGAATCTTATATTTCAACATCGTCGGTGTTCCCGGTAACGTATCTTCGGTAATCAGATCCTCACGAATAATCACGATAACCACACCGGCCGGTCCGATATTCTTCTGCACGCCACCATAAATGACACCATACTTGGTAACATCTACCGGCTCAGACAGGAAACAGGAAGATACATCCGCAACAAGAGTATGTCCCTTGGTATTCGGAAGGGTCTTATACTTTGTTCCGTAAATGGTGTTGTTTTCACAAATATATACATAATCCACATCATCAGGGATCGGAAGATCTGAACAATCCGGTATGTAGGAAAAGGTCTTATCTGCAGAGGATGCTACTTCAATTGCCTCTCCATAAATCTTAGCTTCCTGATATGCCTTCTTAGCCCACTGACCGGTAACGATGTAAGCTGCCTTACGATTCTTCATGAGGTTCATGGGAATCATGGCGAACTGCTGGCTTGCACCTCCCTGAAGGAACAGTACCTTATAATTATCCGGAATATTCATCAGTTCACGCAAATCCTTCTCTGCTTCCTTGATGATATGATCATAGGTCTTAGATCGATGGCTCATTTCCATCACGGACATACCGCTTCCCTGATAATCTAACATCTCATCTGCAGCTTCTTTCAGTACTTCTTCAGGTAAAACTGCGGGACCTGCTGAAAAGTTATACACTCTGGACACTTTCTTCTCCTCCTGCTCATGCGAAATCTGAATAAATCTATCAAAAATTAATTTTATACTCTTATTTCCCATTCGTCAACCGCTTTAGCAATTTACTTTAATAAAACATTACACAGGGTGTTCCGATTTCCACCATATCATAAAGCTCTGCGACCTGATCCGTCGGTGTATTTACACAGCCATGAGACCCATTCGTCTTATAAATTTCACCGCCAAAATTCTTTCTCCAGGAAGCATCGTGAATGCCGATCGCTTTATAAACCGGAATCCAGTATTTCACGGGAGTCGCATAATCCGCGCCACGCAATACCCTGTTCCGCTGCTTATTATAAACATAGTTGGTTCCGGACGGTGTTCCACGTCCAAGGCTCGTATTTCCGGTCACCACATCGGTTTCAATTTTTAAAACGCCATCCACATAATAATACATTTTCTGCTCAGTCATATCGACTTCAATATAAGTAGGTCCAATGTCATTCTTCCCCTGATATAGTGCTTTTTGCAGGTATTCCGGTTCATGCCGTTCTGTCCTTTTCTCACAAAAAGCCTGATAGAGGTATTCCTTTTCGGTATCCCGGTCGATCAGGTTTCCGTAAATTCCACCCTCAACAATCACCTTTTCCCCTCGGGTAGCCCTGAATTCACGGACAGCACCAACGGTATCGTATTCATCTGCCAGCTGATCAATAAAAGCATCGGTCTTCTCCCTGTCTGCGATGAGATCTCCGTTTTCATCAAGGAGAAAACTGCCATCCTCATCCAGTTTCATAAAGTTGCAGGTAACAGAAGCATCCACCCTCACTTCATTCTCTCCCATTACATACACAATGCTGCATTCCTGAAAAGCACGTACCTTTTCATACAGTGCAATATCCTTCTGCATCTGCTCCGTAAGGGGAAGATCTTCATAGCATCCTGCAGCCTCCAGATCCAGTTCTCCCTGAAAGCTGTCAAATGCTCTTGTAATATATTCCCTTGTCTTCTCTTCATTTAACACATGGGATCTTTCATTTAACAGATAATACCCCTGAGGGCCTTTGCAGAGCTTTACTCTGCGGTTTTCCGGACGGATTCCGGTAAAGAATGGGAGCTCGGCTACTTTTTCTTCAAATGTCTCTACCTGATAAGAAACCACCGGAAGGATTTCATGATTATTCTTTTCTCCCAGCATATTGTCAATCCAGAGCAGTGGACTTTGCTTCTCATAAAAAGCCTTAAGTCCCGGGAGATAATTCATGGAAAGAGAAACCTCCTGTGCCGGGATCATATAGGACTTACCATCACTGTCTATAATGGTAAGTCCCGGATAGGCAGATTCTTCCTGTAATTCCTCATTGACCTCATCCAGGGTTTTACCCGTACAGTAGACACCATTAATCCATGTATTGTAGGAAAAGCCATCCCTGTAATAAAACGCCAGTCCCAGATACATGCATAAAACTGATATGATAATAACCAGAATTCCAATTCCGAATCCCTTAGCCAATGCCTTATTCATGCAGTATACTCCCTAAAAATAAGGACCTTCCTGTAAAATATTCCGGAAAGTCCCCACTTAGAACTTCTTTTGTTAACTCCTGCTGAAAGCTTCACAGCTCCACCATAGTAACAGGTCAGCCATGCTCATTCATAAGCTGCCGGATTGTACCGATTGGCTGACAAAAATACGTGTTTTCCGGCAACTTATTTCATGTCGGATGCGTCAAATGCTTCGCTGATCGGTGCTCCGGCAGGAACCATCGGGAACACCTTGTCATCCTCCGGAATAATGCATTCAATCAGAACCGGTCTCTTTAAATCAATGGCCTTCTGAATAGCAGCATCCACTTCTTCCTTCTTCGATACCCGGATTGCTTCACAGCCAAGCCCCTTCGCAACCATGCAGTAATCTACCTGCTCACTTAACACAGTCTGGGAATAACGCTTACCATAAAAGAGCGTCTGCCACTGACGTACCATACCAAGCACATGATTGTTGATCACCACTTCAATAATCGGGATATTATAATGACTTGCCGTTGCAAGCTCATTCATATTCATACGGAAGCAGCCATCACCTGCAATATTAATACAGATCTTATCCGGCTGTCCGAGCTGTGCTCCGATACAGGCGCCAAGGCCATATCCCATCGTTCCAAGTCCACCGGAGGAAAGGAAGGTTCTCGGCATGGTATAGGTATAATACTGGGATGCCCACATCTGATGCTGTCCGACATCTGTTGTAATAATGGCCTCACCCTTGGTAATACGGTCAATTTCCTGCATGATGTACGGACAGGATAATTCTGAAGGATCATAGGAAAGCGGATACTTTTCTTTCAGTTCCTCAATATGTGCCATCCATTCGGTATGCTGCTGTTTGGGCAGCTTTTCATTGATTTTTGTCAGAATTTCCTTAAGATCACCGACTACGGAAGCGGTTGTTTTAATATTCTTATCAATTTCTGCGGCATCAATATCAATATGCAAAATCTTTGCCCCGGAAGCAAACTTTGCTGCATTTCCAACGACACGGTCCGAAAAGCGTGCTCCCAGTGCTATCAGAAGATCACATTCACTGACACCAAAATTCGATGCTTTCGTTCCATGCATACCAATCATACCGGTATATTTCGGATCCTGTCCATCCATGACACCCTTTCCCATCAGGGTATCACATACAGGAGTATCCAGAATTTCTGCAAGCTCACGTACTTCCTTATAAGCTTCGGAAATCACGGCACCACCACCGACATAGATAAACGGTCTCTGTGCTGCCTTCATTAAGGTAATCGCCTGCTCAATATCTGCATCGGTATATTTACAGGGATTCTTAAAAGGAAGAGGCTCCCTCTTTTCATATTCGCAGGTGTTGGCGGTTACATCCTTGGTAATATCTACAAGCACAGGTCCCGGTCTTCCTTCCCTGGCAATCCGGAATGCCTTACGGATTGTATCAGCCAGTTTCGTAACATCCTTTACAATATAGCCATGCTTCGTGATCGGCATAGTCACGCCGGCAATATCCACCTCCTGGAAGGTATCCTTGCCAAGTAAAGGAAGGTTTACGTTACAGGTAATGGCAACGACCGGTACAGAATCCATATAAGCGGTTGCAATACCGGTTACAAGGTTGGTAGCTCCCGGTCCGCTTGTTGCAAGACACACGCCGACTCTTCCGGTCGCTCTTGCATAACCGTCTGCGGCATGGGCCGCACCCTGCTCATGGGAGGTCAGTATATGACGGATTTCATCAGAATGCTTATATAAAGCATCATACACATTCAGAATGGTTCCGCCCGGATAACCAAATACCGTATCTACTCCCTGTTCCTTTAAACATTCAACAACAATTTCAGCTCCCGTCAACTGCATGGAAGTCTCCTCCTTATATCAGAATAAATTCTTCAAAACCCTCGATATGATCTCACAATCTGTATTTCTTATCTCTATTTTTTAGGTACCTCTAAGATTGCTCCACGGTTTCCGCTGGTTACCAGTTCACGGTATCTGGAAAGATACCCTGTGGTTACCCTGGGTTCTCTTGGCTGCCACTTTGCTCTTCGCTTAGCTAATTCTTCGTCCGATACCTTCATGTTGAGAGTATTTTCCGGAATATTGATACTGATGATATCTCCCTCTTCCACAAGGGCAATCGGTCCACCAACAGCTGCTTCCGGAGAAACATGTCCGATGGATGCACCACGGGATGCACCGGAGAATCGTCCGTCTGTGATTAATGCTACGGAGGATCCAAGTCCCATTCCTGCGATGGCAGAGGTCGGATTCAGCATTTCACGCATACCGGGACCACCCTTCGGTCCTTCGTAACGGATTACAACGACATCACCTGCTACGATCTTACCGCCTTTAATGGCCGCAATCGCATCCTCTTCACAGTCAAACACTCTGGCAGGGCCTTCGTGTACCATCATTTCAGGCACAACTGCAGAACGCTTTACCACACCGGAATCCGGTGCAAGATTTCCCTTTAATACAGCGATACCACCGGTTGCAGAATACGGATTGTCAATCGGCCGGATAACTTCCGGATTCCGGTTTTCCGCATTGGCAATATTCTCGCCTACGGTCTTGCCGGTTACCGTAAGAAGATCGGTATAAAGAAGATCCTTCCCTGTTAATTCCTTCATTACTGCATATACACCACCGGCCTCATTCAAGTCTTCCATATAGGTCGGACCTGCAGGTGCCAGATGACAGAGGTTCGGTGTCTTTGCGGATAATTCATTAGCAATATCCAGGTTTAATTCCACGCCTGCTTCATGTGCAATCGCAGGAAGATGAAGCATGGAGTTCGTGGAACATCCCAGTGCCATATCTACGGTAAGGGCATTCATAAAGGCCTTTTCGGTCATAATGTCTCTCGGACAGATGTTGTTTTTAACAAGCTCCATGATCTGCATTCCGGCATGCTTTGCAAGACGGATTCTTTCGGAATATACGGCAGGAATCGTACCATTTCCGCGAAGCCCCATACCAAGCGCTTCCGTCAGGCAGTTCATGGAGTTTGCGGTATACATTCCGGAGCAGGATCCACAGGTTGGGCAGACCTTTTCTTCGAACTCAGAAAGCTCATCCATGGTCATCGTTCCGGCAGCAACGCTTCCAACTGCCTCAAACATCGAGGATAAGCTTCTCTTACAGCCATGTACATGTCCTGCAAGCATCGGTCCGCCGGATACAAAAATAGTCGGAATATTGACTCTGGCAGCAGCCATTAAAAGTCCCGGTACATTCTTATCACAGTTCGGGATGCAGACCAGTCCGTCAAACCCATGTGCCATTGCCATACACTCTGTGGAATCGGCAATCAGATCTCTCGTTACCAGAGAGTACTTCATTCCGATATGTCCCATAGCAATTCCGTCACATACTGCAATGGCCGGAAATACCACCGGTGTTCCACCTGCCATGGCAACACCCATTTTTACTGCTTCCGTAATCTTATCCAGATTCATATGCCCCGGTACAATTTCATTATAGGAATTCACAATACCAATTAAGGGACGGCGGCGTTCTTCCTCCGTATATCCCAATGCATTAAACAGACTTCTGTGGGGAGCCTGTGCGGTTCCTGTCTTAACAGAATCACTTCTCATCTCTTATCCTCCTAAACCAATCATATTATCTGTCTCAGTAATCCTTCATCCGTAGCTGTTCAGTACCTTCACAGTTACGATGCAAAATCCATTCCAAATCGGCTTC
>ERZ791915.145-NODE-145-length-90539-cov-4.590281_pt1 | contig 90539 bp, 78 predicted proteins | sample MGYA00510139_ERZ791915 | MGnify/ENA primary metagenome ERZ791915 (study PRJEB30046, sample SAMN00792117) | human gut metagenome | study: EMG produced TPA metagenomics assembly of the A metagenome-wide association study of gut microbiota in type 2... | reverse complement strand
TGATCCTGTGGAACCATGTCATCCATGCAAAGAAACTGTACCTGTTCTCTTTTTTATCTGCATTCTGAGTCATCATAAATGAAAAGTCTAATCCCCCAGCTATGCTGGGGAGAATGGAATAGTTGGAAGCGGTGAGGATATCAATAAAAAACCTCCTGTGATATATTAAGAATGGTGTCGCAAGTCTGATTGATTTTGGAGGAGAAACAGACCATCGTAGCTCTTGGCGCAGGTTCCATCACCAAGCGTGTCTTCCCCGATGGACGCATCGAAAGATGCGATAATGTCAAGGATGTAGGGCTTTATATCGAGAAGATTGATGAGATGATTGAGCGGAAGAAGCTGCTTTCTGAACCATTAAAAGAATCAATGAGGAAACTACTGTGAGTAAGATGTATAATCGAAATGCGTTAAACCGAATAGCAACGAGAGATCAGCTGGACAGGGCGATCGTTCTGATATCTCCATCATTGTGGATCTCGATCATCGGTGCATTACTGATCATAGCGGGGCTGTGTGTCTGGGGCTTTCAGGGAAAGCTTCCGACCAGTATTGATACCAGTGGAATTTATCTTGATGAACTGAAGCGGATTAAGGATCTGGATACCAGAATCGGCTATGTAGAGGATATCACCTTTGACAGTGAGCTTGATATCCTTACCGGAGATACGGAAGCGCTGGCTCAGATCAAGCTGGAAGCAAAGAACAGGGATAAGTTATACTGGTTGCCGGATTTGTTATTGTCGCAGGAGCTGTTGTATTTATGGGAGCAGCGGCAGTTTCGGCAGCGGCGGCAGCAGTCGTTGCGGAGTCTGTTGGTGCCGTGCATGCAGCAATTGGTGTTACCGTGACAGTTGCATCCTGATGCATGGAAGACAGGTTTTCTAAGGCTGCAGTAAAATTCTTCAAACAGACTTGCAAAATGAAGGGAAAGTGAGTAAGGTAGTAAATAAGAAAAAGTCTGTGGGGGATTTTTATGGAATTAATAAATCAGATCTTTGCAAAAGAAAATGTAAACAGTGGAAGGCAGATGGAAATTGACCTTGCCAAGGTGGTTTTCGTACTTATGGTGGCTGCCGTACATATTACCATTGACTGTGTACCGGAGGAAGCCCTTTCTACAGGGCTTCCGTATGTATTTGATTCCGTCATCGGAGGACCGATGATTGCACCGGGGCTGATGTTTGCGATGGGAGCCTGTCTTGTTTACAGCAGGAGACAGGGGTGGAAGGATATTTTCCACAGAGGAATTTTTATTTTTATTCTTGGATTTGTCTTAAATCTATGCCGGTATACGATACCGGATCTGATCGGGTATGCAATTTCAGGAGATACCGAAAGGTACCTCGCCCCGATCCTGTACCAGACCTTTAATAATGATATTTTTCAGTTCGCCGGACTGGCACTGATGACCATTGCCCTGTTCCTTAAGTTGAAACTAAAGGATGGAGCCATGGTGGGGATTGCCCTGCTCTGTTCGATCATAGGAACTCTGCTTAACGGAGTGGATGTAGGATCTGTGCCCGGGAATATGATACTTGGGTATTTTGTCGGCGTGGAGGACGCAGCCGGGGAGGTGCTTTCGTATTTCGTGTATCTGAACTGGCTGATCATGCCCGTAAGCGGATATGTCTTTGGCAAGCTCCTGAAGCGTATGAAGGACAAGGATCTGTTTTACCGGATGGCGGTACCGGTCTGCCTGCTTGTGGCGGTTCCTTATTATGTGCTTCATATCAGAAACCGGATCGGCATGTTCGGCCTGGGAGAGTCGTGCTATTACCATGTGACCACACCGGATGTATTAATCTGTCTGGTAACGGCAATCGGAATGTATGGAATTTATTACTTTATCGGAAAGCATCTGCCACAGAAGGCAGTTGCAGCAGCTTACCGGATCGGTGCAGATATGACTGCCTTTTATTTTATCCACTGGCTGTTCGTTGCAGCTGTCATCTATCTGGGACTGTATCTCATCCGTGGGACACAGATTCTTCCGATGCCGTGGATTCTGGTTCTTGCGGTACTGGTAACGGTAGTTTCACTTGTGTTTGCAGATCTCTGGATGCATAAGTGGAAGAACATCGTATTCCGGAAAGCACGAAACAATCCGTAGGCATCATAGTTGGGGGCTTTTGACCCCAACATCATAATATAAAGCAGTAATAGAAGACAGGAATCAGGAAATCAAAGGAAAGAGGAATTATGAAAAAACGGAAATTAGGAACCAAGGTAATTATATTGATGGTGGTATTTTCACTGCTTATTATTGTATCCACCTGTATTGCAGTTGTGGTGCGGTACCGGGAGGATGCGCTGGAGCGGTCACGCGGACAGGCGTTTGCCTATGCAAAGACGGCAGCAGCTTATATTGACGGAGACAGGATCGAAGGATACTTAACGACCTTACAGAAGGATGAGTATTATGAGCAGGTGGAGGATTTTTTAAATGCCAGCCAGGACTATTCAGATCTTAAATATTATTATGTCTATGTGCCTTATGAAGATGACCTTGTTTATATCTGGGATGCAAATGAGGAGGAGGGAGCCTGTGAATTAGGTGACCACGAGGATTATATGAAGGGCGGTAAGGAGGTTTCCTTTGCGGCCTTCCGGAAGGAGCCGGAAGAGCATGTGCTGGTTTCCGTGGATGAAACCTATGGATTTATCACATCGGTGGTTGCCCCTGTTTATAACAGTAACGGTGATCCTGTGGCACTTGTCGGCGTGGATATTTCGATGCCCGGTGTCTGGCAGTCGATTGCGAAATTTATTTTTGCAACCAGCATTAATATCGTATTGGTGATTCTGGTTTTCAGCGCCGGACTCCTTGCCGTGGTAAGACAAAAGCTGATTCATCCGATCAGCCTGTTAAACAAGGCATCCGGAGAGATGGTAAGTAATCTGGCATCCGGAGAGGTATTCCGGATTGATGTGCATACAGGGGATGAGCTTGAAGAGCTTGCCCGGTCCTTTGAGAAGATGTATGAGGAAGTCGGTGACTACATCCGCAGACTCTCCGAGGTCACTGCCGAGAAGGAGAGAATCGGTGCAGAGCTTTCTGTAGCAACGAGAATTCAGGCGAATATGCTGCCAAGTATTTTCCCTCCATTCCCGGATCGGAAGGATGTGGACATTTATGCAACGATGCATCCGGCGAAGGAGGTTGGCGGGGACTTCTATGACTTCTTCCTGATCGATTCTTCACACCTTGGTGTCGTGATTGCCGATGTATCGGGCAAGGGCGTACCGGCAGCTCTCTTCATGGTAATTGCGAAGACCCTGATTAAGAACCGTGCCCTGATGGGAGGAACGCCTGCGGAGATTCTGGCTTTTGTAAATAATCAGTTATGTGAAAATAACGAAGAGGAAATGTTCGTAACCGTATGGCTTGGCATCCTGGATCTGACAACCGGCCTGATGACGGCTGCCAACGCAGGACATGAGTATCCCGTACTGAAACGTGCCGGAGGAGAATTCGAGCTGTTCAAGGATAAGCATGGATTCGTTCTGGCCGGAATGGAGGATTCCGGATACCGGGATTATGAAATCAGTTTCGTACCCGGAGATATGCTGTTTGTTTATACGGATGGAGTGCCGGAAGCAACGAACGCACAGAAGGAGCTTTACCGGACAGACCGGATGGTGGAGGCACTGAACCGGCATGCTTCGGAAGGGTGTGAAGGGCTTCTTCATGAAATGAAGGAAGAAATCCAGAGCTTTGTACAGGAGGCTCCGCAGTTCGATGATATTACGATGCTGGCACTGACCTATTACGGACCGGAAGCAGCCGGATCGGAGCAATAGGGAGGTTTAGGGAAAAAAGCAAAGATTAGTTGACACTAACTTCGAAATATGGTACTCTCATTTTGTTAGCGTACACTGTTAACAGACGAAGAAAGGTGGATCATATGCCGAAGGATAAGACCGCAAGCCATATTCAGGTCATGGCGGCAGTGAAAGAAGAATTTCTGGAAAAGGGCTTTGAAGCAGCTTCCGTCCGCAGCATTGCGGCACGGGCCGGAATGTCTGCTGCAGGGCTTTACCGGCATTATGCGAATAAGGAAGCTATGTTTGAAGATCTGGTGCAGCCATTGATTCAGGAAATGGAAGAATGGGTGTGCCATCATAAAGAGAAGGCATACGCAAGGATGCAGCAGGGAGACGAAGGAAAACAGGAGCTCTTTGGGGAATCCATGATCGATCTGATCCGGGATGTGGTTTACCCACAGAGGGAGATCTTTCAGGTGCTGCTTTGCGGTGCTTCCGGATCGCGGTATGAGAATTTCATGCATGACTATGTGGATGCACAGCAGCAGGATATGATTACCGCTTTTTCTTATATGAAAGAACATGGCTATGCCATGGAGGAAATCTCGCAGGAGGAATTGCATATGCTCCTCAGTGCCTATACGACGGCTATCTTTGAACCGATTCTACATAATTATTCGGAAGAACAAATGAATCACTGCCTTGATACCGTCAACCGGTTTTTCATGCCTGGCTGGAAGGAGATCATGGGATTTTAAAAGAAACCTCAGGGTTTCTTTTTTTTTCGAGAGCGAACGCCTAATGGTTAGTGTTAACTAACAAAAGTTACCGTAAATCATTGGACAGGGAAAACAATTAATGAACTGTTCAATTGATATAAAAGTCCTGGAGGAGGAATAACAGTGAAAAAAGACAACGTAATGAAAGTCATCAACGAGTATGCCGGTTCCTGCCGGTATGTGATCGTGTTGGGGCGTGTGCTGGCAGCACTGAGTGCGCTGGTCGGCATGGTTCCCTATTACGATCTGTGGAGAATTATTAAGGTAGCAGTCAGTGGAGAGAATCTTTCGCAGATTTCCGGGCTTGCCTGGCGGGCAGTCGGTATTATGATTCTGTCCATGTTGATGTATGTCGGGGCATTGATGTGTACCCATGTTTCCGCCTTCCGGGTACAGGCGAATTTAAGAACCCGCCTGATGAAGCATATTGTAACACTTCCACTTGGTGTATTTGATCAGGAAGGAACCGGTAAGATCCGCCGGATTGTCAACGAATCTTCTTCCGCAACCGAAACGTATATTGCGCATAACCTTGCAGATAAAGCAGTAGCCAGCGCAACACCGGTAGGTCTTGTAGTTCTGATGCTTGCCTTTGACTGGAGAATCGGTCTGATCTGTCTGATTCCTGCAATAATCGGCTTTCTGTTCATGATGGGTATGATGGGCAAGGAAATGCAGGAAAAGATGAGAGAATACCAGAATGCCTTAGAGGTGATGTCCAGTGAAGCAACCGAATATGTCCGTGGCGTCCCGGTAGTTAAGACCTTTGGACAGACGGTATTTTCCTTTAAGCGCTTTAAGAGTGCTCTGGATGATTATGAAAAATGGTGTGTGTCCTATACGATTTCCTTACGGAAATCCATGATGGGATTCATGACCGGAATCAATGCGATTTTTGTGGCACTTGTCTTTGCCGGATTTATTTTTGCACGGGATGGTGTGACATCGGATCTGATCCTTAATATGATGTACTACATTATTATTACGCCGCTTCTTACGGTGACCCTCACGAAGATTGCTTATGCCGGAGAGCAGGAAATGCAGGTCATTGACTCGATTAAGCGTATTGACGGCATCCTGAACATTCAGCCGCTGTCTGAAACGAAACAGGCAAAGCAGCCCAAGGATTATTCCGTGGAGCTTAAAAATATCTGCTATCGTTATCCGGATGCAGAAAAGGATGCAATCCATGATTTAAGCCTTTCCATTCCAAGTGGACAGCATGTGGCATTTGTCGGACCGAGCGGTGGAGGAAAAACAACAACCGCAGCGCTCATTGCCCGGTTCTTTGATGTACAGGAGGGTGTAATTGAAATCGGTGGTGTCAATGTAAAGGATATTCCGCAGAGTGCATTAATGAAGATGGTATCCTTTGTATTCCAAGATAATAAGCTTTTAAAGGGAACGATCCTTGACAATGTCCGTCTGGCAAAGCCGGAAGCAACCGATGCGGAAGTCATGGAAGCTTTGAAGAAAGCACAATGTATGGATATTATTAAGAAGCTTCCTGACGGCATTCATACCGTCATCGGTACGAAGGGCACTTACCTGTCAGGAGGCGAGCAGCAACGGATTGCAATTGCCAGAGCCATGCTTAAGAATGCCCCGATTCTGATCTTAGATGAAGCGACCGCATTTGCGGATCCGGATAATGAAGCTATGGTGCAGAAGGCCTTTGAAGAATTGTCGGTTGGCAAAACCCTGATTATGATTGCACACCGTTTAACAACAGTTGCCGATGCAGACCGTATCTTTGTACTGAAGGACGGCACCTGTGCCGAAGCCGGAAGCCATAAGGAGCTGATGGAGAAGGGTGGTCTGTATAAAGAAATGTTTGAAGAGTATACCCGATCGATTGAATGGAAGGTAGGTGCATAACGATGATCGAGAAATTACAACATAAATATGCCTTGTCCCCACAGGGCGCAAAGGATTTGATTAAGGCCTGTATCATTGTGTGCCTTTCGGATATTGTTTTGATGTTCCCAGCAGGAATCCTGTATCTGCTGATCCGTGACCTGCTGGATGGAAACTTAAGCGGTGGAAGAATCGTAACGTATGTGATTGCTTCCATCCTTGTACTTGCAGTGATTGCAATTTTTCAGGGTCTGCAGTACAATGCCACCTTCCTTGCCACATATAAGGAAAGCGGCGTCCGGAGGGCAGCGATTGCGGAACGCCTCCGTAAGCTCCCTTTATCCTATTTTGGAAAAAAGGATTTAAGTGATCTTACGACCAATATTATGTCAGACTGTGCACAGATCGAAACTGCATCCAGCCACTGGATTCCGGAGCTGATCGGTTCCGTGTTATCCGTAGCCATCGTGGGAATCAGCTTGTTCGCAGCCTTTGACTGGCGGCTTGCCCTGTCAAGCTTCTGGGTAATTCCGATTGCGTTTCTGGTGGTGGCAACCTCTTCGGGCTTACAGAAGCGTGCCATCCGCAGGAACCTTTCCGCACAGCTTGAATTGAGTGACGGAGTGCAGGAATGTCTCGAATCGGTACGTGACCTGCGCTCGAACAATGCACAGGAGCAGTACCTGGAAGGACTCCAAAAGAAGATCAAAGCAGTAGAGAAGCAGTCCTTATTTGCCGAATTAAACACGGCACTGTTCGTTTCCTCCGCACAGATGGTATTAAAGCTTGGAATTGCAACAACAGCGTTGGTTGGCGGTATTTTATTTGCCAACGGAGAAATTGATATTCTCACATTCTTTATGTTCCTGATGCTGGTATCCCGTCTGTATGATCCGATGCAGATCGCGTTACAGAATTTTGCAGCGATCATTGCAACCGGCGTACGGTGTGAGAGGTTGGACGAAGTGATGTCCGGGAAATTACAGACCGGAAGTGAGACCCTTACGAACAAGGGATATGATATTGTATTTGAACATGTGAAGTTTTCTTATGATGATGATACTATCGTGTTGCAGGATGTCAGCTTTATGGCGAAACAGGGCGAAGTTACCGCACTCATCGGACCGAGCGGCGGCGGTAAGACGACCGTTTCCAGACTGGCTTCCCGCTTCTGGGATATTACGAGCGGTAAAATTACCGTTGGTGGAATGGACATCAGCGGAATTGATCCGGAAAAGCTGCTTTCCCTGTATTCCATTGTGTTCCAGGATGTGACGCTGTTTAACAACACGGTTATGGAAAACATCCGGATCGGGAAAAAGGATGCAACAGACGAAGAGGTCATTGCGGCTGCCAGACTGGCAAACTGTGATGAGTTCGTGCAGAAGCTTCCGAACGGTTATCAGACTATGATCGGTGAAAACGGTAAGGAATTATCTGGAGGAGAGCGCCAGAGAATTTCGATTGCCAGAGCATTCCTTAAGGACGCCCCGATTATCCTTCTGGATGAGGCGACCGCCTCTCTGGATGTGGAAAACGAAACCCAGATCCAGCAGGCTCTGTCCCACCTCATTAAGAATAAGACCGTTATGATTATCGCCCATCGTATGCGGACGATCGCAAGTGCCGATCACATTGTGGTCTTAAAGGATGGCGTGGCTGCCGAGCAGGGAACTCCGGCAGAACTGATGCAGCAGGAGAATAGTATTTATAAGCATATGGCGATGCTGCAGACAAAAAGTGCCGACTGGAAAATGGCGTAAGAGTACTCCTTCGTGACAATACTCTTGCAGAAGGCGGTAGGATGTGCGATTATGGGTTTGTTGGAGATCAGGTGAAAAACCCGAAATAAAACGGGTAAGCTCAGGCGGTGCTTCGGCACCGCCTTTTTAGAAGGTGGACAGACCATGAATTATACTTATATCGTTCAGTGCAGTGACGGAACGCTTTACACGGGTTGGACGAATGATCTGAATAAGCGCATAAAGGCACACAACAATGGAAAAGGTGCGAAATATACGAAGCCAAGACTCCCGGTAGAGCTTGTCTATGCGAAGGAGCATGCAACGAAGGAAGAAGCCATGAAGGATGAGTACCGCATCAAGCAGCTTTCACGCAAGCGTAAACAGGAGCTGTGTAAGGAGTATGAGGAAGAGCAGAGGGAACTGCAGGAGGAGCATCCGGAGCAGGCTGTTTCGTCTGAGGAAAAAAGCTCCGGGGTCCTGAAAGATAAAGATATCCGGGAACCCTTATTTGAGTTTCTGGAGGAAACCTATGGAAAGGTCCGTATTCTGGAAGAAAAGACCATGGGACGGTCGCGGGCAGATCTTGTGATGGTGGCGCCGGAATGTCTTTATGGCATCGAGATTAAAAGTGATGCGGATACCTATGCAAGGCTCAAAAGGCAGGTAAAGGATTACGATCAATACTATGATTACAATATCGTGGTTGTGGGTTCCACGCATGCCATGCATATCGAAGAACACGTGCCGGATTACTGGGGCATTGTTACGGTGGAGCAGATGAATGGAAAAGCAGACTTTTATTTCCTGCGGCTTCCGAAGGAGAATCCGAAGCGGAAATGGGAGAGGAAGATGCAGATTCTGTGGCGTCCGGAGCTTGCCACAATTCAGGAGTGGTTAGCCATGCCGAAGTACAAGGAAAAGAGCAAGCGGTTTGTGGTGGACAAGATTCTGGAACGTGTCTCGGAAAGGATTCCGGAGGAGATATTAAGCAGACAAATCAGTGACATTTTGTTTGAACGGGATTATAATACGATAGCGAAGACTCTGACAGAGTACCGTAAGGCAGAACGGAAGAAGAAGGGAGCAGCATCATGTCGTTACAGAAAGCGGAAGCATATTTAGAGAGCAAAGGATTTTCAGATCATGTCATTACGTTAGGGGAGTCCACGGCAACGGTGGCACTGGCGGCGCAGGTCCTTGGTGTACAGCCCGGAATGATTGCAAAGACCATGTCTTTTTTACAGGGGGATCAGGTGGTTCTGATTCTGACCGAAGGAACGGCGAAGGTGGATAACCGGAAATATAAGGATACCTTTCATGTGAAAGCGAAGATGATCCCCTTTGAAGAGGTGGAAGAAAAGGTCGGCCATGCACCCGGTGGCGTCTGTCCGTTTGGCGTAAATGAGGGCGTTATCGTATACCTGGATGAAAGTCTTAAGAAGTTTGAAATGGTGTATCCGGCAGCAGGGGACGATCACAGCGCAGTAAGATTCACGATTCCGGAACTTGAAAAAGCTGCAGATGCGCAGGGCTGGATCGATGTCTGCAAGGAAGAAGAATAGAAACAGAAGAAGCATAGAAACAGAAGAAGCATAGAAACAGAAGAAGCATAGAACTAGAAGAAGTATAGAAATAAAGAAGCACAGAAACAAGAAGTGCAGAAACAGTTGAAGAAAAGAAGGAAAATAGGTACAATATTGTTGTGACAGAAACATAACGAGGAAACAGGAAAACAATCCGATCAGAAAGTTGTGGGTACATATGGCGAAGTATACCAGACAGGCGATTATGCTCTGCCTGCTTAAATTACTGGAAGAAAAATCCATCGATAAGATCACGGTCAAGGATATCTGCGAACGGTGTGAAATCAACCGGAATACCTTTTATTACTATTTCAGTGATATTTATGAGGTGCTCGATGCATTAATTGAATATGAAACAGAGCAGTCTTTGAAGGAAGAGGATGCAGAAGCCTCTTTTTATGAGGAACTGCTGCATAAGTATCATCTGGTTTTGAATTACCGGAAAGCAATCGGGCATCTGTATACTTCGAAGAACCGGGAGCTGATATCAAATTATTTTTATACGGTTACGGAAGCCTTTGTCATGAAGCATGTGCAGAAGGAAGCAGAAGGGATGAATGTGCCGGAAGAGGAGATCAAGTTTATTGTAGACTTTTACAGTAATTCGCTGATTGGAATGATGCTCCGGTGGATTAAGGAAAAAATGCCGGCAAAAAAGGACCATCTCATTGAACAATGGTCCATGTCCTATCAGGCTACCGTGAAGATCCTGTTGCAGGGGTGTCTTGCCGAGCAGCATCCGGGAGCTTCGGTGTTTAAGCGCCAAGCTCACGATCCTTTGCCATAAAGAATAATGCAATTGTATCGGGGCCGACATGGCTTCCGGTACAGTAATCATAAGAAGTGTTGATGAAGCCCCGCAGCTTCACACGCTTCTTTATTTCTTCCATCACATAAAGAGAATCCTCATACGCATCGGCATGGGCAATGCCGATGATCTGATTTTCAGGATCTACGATGTTATCACAGACTAAAGAAACCAGTGCATTTAAGGCAGCCTTACGTCCACGGCATTTCTTAAACTGTACAATGTAGCCGTCCTTATTTCCACGAAGAATCGGTTTGATGTTCAAAATGTTTCCAACAAAAGCTGCAGAACCGGAAAGACGGCCTGTTTTAGCAAGATATTTTAAATCACCTACGGTGAAAACGCCGTTCATTTTAGCCGGATAGGTTTTGAGTATGTCATAAACTTCGTCAATTTCCATTCCCTTGTCACGCATTTCGCTTGCATAGATGGCGAGAATTCCCTGTGCAAGAGAAGCATTTAAGGCATCGATAATCCGGATTTTGCGTCCCATCGGAGGATTCTCCATCAGCTCTTCCATGGCAATCCGGGCAGAGTTATAGGTGCCGCTGATATTCTTGCTTAAGGAAAAATATAACACATCCTCACCGTCTTCCATAACCTTACGGAAAGCGGCTTCAAAGTCTCCGGTACTGATGAGGCTTGTCTTGACATCGGCACCGTTACGCATGGCGTCATAATAGGTCTTACCCTTCTCACGTTCCTCTTCATAAGTCAGCTCTGGATCAAAGCATATCAGCTTTTCTCCATTCACATAATTAACAAAGGAAAGCACCTTGATATTATACTGCTTAACAAGTTCTGCGGGGATGTTTGCTGCGGAATCTACAATGATCTGAAACATATCTTCGTCCTACCTATAATTATTTTCTTCTCCATTTTATGTAGTAAGTGAAACTATGTCAAGTGATTTTGCAAAATCAGACATTTTTCAAGGAATGCCTGAAATTTAGGACGTAAGCGTTTCTTTGTCCATAGGATACCGGGAAGAAATAAGTTATTCTTTATTTGACAGTGAAGGAGGTGGATAGAAATGAAAAATTTGAAGATGATAAAAAATATATATCTGTTATTGATTGTGTGTTCCATTCTGGTAGGAGCGGTATTGCTGATCTGGCCGCAGATGGGGGTCAGTGTGATGTGTAAGGTCTATGGCGTGTTCCTGCTGATCTATGGACTTGGCAAGCTTTCCGGATATTTTACCGGTGACCTGTTCCAGCTGGCATTTCAGTATGATTTCGGACTGGGTATTGTTTCCCTGATCCTTGGATTTGTTCTGTTATTAAGAACAGAGCACATTGTAGAATTCCTGGCCGTGTGCATCGGAATTTTCATGCTGGTGGATGCCGCCTTAAAGATCCAGACTGCAATTGATGCAAAGAAATTCGGGATCAGCAAATGGTGGCTGATTCTCATGATGGCTATTATGGTTGCTTTTGTGGGAGCATTGTTGCTGCTTGCTCCGTTTGAGACAGGAAGCGTTCTGGTGCGTGTGCTTGGACTTAGTATCTGCATTGACGGTATCATGAATCTGATTGTGGTAATGAGTACGGTACGCAGCATCCGTCGCGGCAGGGAAGATGTGATTGATATAGAGCTGTAAGAGAGCAGTCGGAGAAGAGAACCGGAATATCGGGAATCGTGCTCCGGGAAAGAATAAGAAACAGAAGCAATGATAGGAACAGAAAGAAGGAATAAGGATGATTTCAAAAATAACTCCTTTACTCATGATATTGGTAATTGCATCGATATTAGGCTATATGACGGAGAATATCTGGGTGGGACTCCGGTTCGGTTACTGGGATAACCGGGGCATGATGATGCCCGGACTTCTTGGATATGGCATGGCAATTGTGGGATTGTATCTGATTCTCGGACTGCCGCAGAAGCCAATGCTGTTTGGACATGAGTTTTTCTTTGAAAATTCCCTGCAGGGCATTGTGTTCTACTATGTGGCAGCAGGAGTGCTTGTATCCGTAGCAGAGATTGTCTTAGGAAACTTTGTGGAAAAGCACTGTGAGATTGTCTGGTGGAATTATACGGGACTGCCGCTTCACATTGGCAAGTATACCTCCGTTCCGACCTCGATGGGCTTCGCAGCAATGATTACCCTATTTATGGGATGCGTTTTTCCGAGGCTATATGCCTGGGTGGTACAGATTGAGAATCCGTCCCTGTCAATTCTGACCTTTGCCCTTACAGGACTTCTTGTCATGGATTTCGGCTATGCAGCCAGATATATGATCCGGAATAAGAGGGTAAACAGGCTGTGGCAGATCGAATGGAAGGGTGGCTTCGCTGTTCATAAGCTGCAGGAAGAAGAGAACTGGGAGAATGTTTCCAACGATCAGAAGTATCAGTTTTAATTGGTGGTTTATATGGAAGAAATACGAGGCTTTCAGAGGTTGCTCTGGGGGCCTTTTTTCTGCTTTCTGTCATTCATGTCGAAAAATCTGTAATTCATGTAATCTTCCCCACAAAGAGAAGAAAAAAGTGTATGATGCCTTATGAAAATAAAAAAGGAAATCCAAGGGAGGAAATGAACTATGAAAAGAAAGTGTTTAGCAGTATTACTGGCAGTAACAATGGTATTTACGATGGCTGGATGCGGAAGTAAAGATAAGGAGGTTAACGGGGATTCCAGTACGGAAGTTACAGAGTCCGTGGCAGAAGATACAGAGGAAACAGAAGAGGAAGAAGCCATAGAAGACGTAGAAGAAGCAGAGGACGTAGAAGACGTTCAAAGCAGCGAGGAAGACAATGAAGCACTGGCTGCAGAGGTCGGAGAATTCTTAAATGGCACTGTCTGGGCAGGGGCCAATACCGATTATACACTTGTAATGGCATTCTTATTGTCTGCAGACGAATACTATATCGGAATTACGGATGCAGAAGGGAATATCGAAGAGCATCAGGGTACATGGGATATTGATTATGACAATATCTATCTTTATGAAAATGATGCACTTATGGATACCTTAAGCTGGGATATGGCAGAGGATGGATCCGAATTCTATATTATGGTTGATTCTTCACAGACAACCTTCGGACTGATCCAGACTGATTCCAACAATCTTGAAGACAGCCTGGATGCAATCGCAGAAGAGGTGTTTGGATCAAACTAAGTTAAGAACTGATGTGGGAATTTTCGGGATTGCTGTAAAGCCACGGATTTAAGTTGCTATGCATATGAGAAAATGATCCAGAGAAGCTGCCAGTGGCAGGTTCGGTTGGTGACAGTAGTATATAGGAGAAGTTGAATAAATGAGAAAGCATATATGCACGCGTGAAAAAGCAATAACAATAATATTATCCTTTGTAATGATCATAGGATTGCTTGGGGGAATGAAGCTGGATGTAAGGGCAGAAGAACAAGTGATTGATAAGGTAGAGATAAAGATTGATCCACCAGTGGGAGGAAAGCTATTGTCTACCGCGTATACGGTTTATACATCCGGAGTTAAAGTGACGAAATTTGAATGGCAGTGCGGGCTCAAGACAGCAACAGGCACAGCTACTTATCAAACAGCATATCAGTTATATCTCTATTTGGAGCCGGAAGCTAACTATAAGTTTAAAAGTGGTATGCAGGTAACAATAAATGGTAAGGACATGTCATTGCATTATGATTTTTTAAATGCACCTTATGTTTGGGATGTATTTAACACAGAACCCAAACCTTCCGATGAAGGAGTTGAAATAACAGAGGGAAATAACTCTGTATACAAACCGGGCAGTAATGAATCATTATTTTTTTGTGGAAACGATCAATCTAATGCTTTAAAGGTAGTCAAGGTTGATGGAAAGGATGTAGTTGGCAACGCTTATGATAAGAGTGGAGATTCCTTAACGTATATTATCTTTAAATCGGAGTACTTAGAGACTCTTGGTAATGGGAAGCATAACATAGAAATGATTTGGGAGATAAATGGAATAGAAAAGTCGGCAACAGCTTCCTTCTATGTTGGAGAAGTTGTACCGGGAAATGCAGACGCCAAGCAGTCTGAAAGCAATTCAGAATCAAAGCCAAAGCACACCTGCAATTTCGAATGGGTAATCACACTTGATCCGACAACGGGAGCAGATGGCTTGGAAGAATACAAGTGCATGGGCTGTGGCGTCGTGAAGGAATCCCATCCGATCCCGGCAAGTGTTGCAGTGATTAAGGACTTTTATGGAAAGGTAAAGGAAGCACCGGAAAAGGGAAGCATTACCTATGACGCCGGTAAGCTTTACACGATCAGCGATTATGTCTTGAAGAAAATGGCAGAGCGTAATGATGAGGCTGTAACGGTTAAGTTTGAGTATCAGAATAAAAAGTATCAGCTTATCTTCCCGGCAGGTTTGGATTACAGTGCCGTATTAAACGATGAAGAAACCATGTATGGATACTTTGGTGCAGCGGCTAAATTAGGTCTTAAAGTAGTAGAATTGTAAAGGAGGAAATAAATAAATGAAAAAGCATATATATATATATGAAAAAAGCGTTAGCTTTTGCGTTGGCTTTTGCAATGATTGTAGGATTCTGGAGTGGAATAACACTGGATGTAAGGGCTGCATCGAAGTATATTCGGTTGAGCGATTATGCGGATGGGAAAAATTTTAATAAGGTAAAGGATTTTGGAATTATAACTGCAGATAAATATAGTGATATTGGAGTTCTTGCATCATCGGGGGATAATTATACAGCTAATATCTGGCTTATGAATGCGAAAAAGGAGGATTATAGTACAGCTACTCATACCGAGGTTACTAGTTTTGGGTCGGTGGATGGCTATACTAAATCATTTTATATACGTGAAAGTGATAAAATAACGCAAGGATCGAGCTATTATCTGCAAGTAATGGTATCTGTATCAGGTGGCAAATATAACGTATATTTCTATCTTACCAAGTGTAATGATTACGTAGAGAAGACAATTGATATAACAGTTCAAAGCCCGGAGGGGGGAGTGGAACTCCCGAGCGAGGCACCGACTTCATACTGGGCTTCAAAGGGAACAATTCGGTGGAAAGAAAATGGAAATGTAGTGGATTATAGTGTAGCAAAATACGATACAAAATACACCATGGAGATTCAGTACGACGCAGCTGATGGATATGTATTTGCTGACAATGTGACTGCAAAGGTAAATAATAAGTCGGCAAGGTTTAAGATAGTAGCTGGTACAGATAATAAATCGTGTTTGGTTACATATACATTCCCGGCAACAGGTTCGGCTCCGGTACAGGAGATTAACTCGGTAGCCATAACGATTGAGAAACCGGAAGCCGGAAAGGCGCTGCCTACCGTAGGAAATGGTGTGAGTGTTAGTACACCGGGAGTTAAGGTGGATGATGTTATATGGTATAAAGGCAAAGGGAGCAATCCAGTAACAGGTACAGCCGGTTATAATACGACATATACGGCAACGGTCATTTTGATATTGGAAGAAAATTCAAATTATCAGTTTGCACCCCCTGTGCAAGTAACGATAAATGATAAAGAAAGAGGCTCTTTCGAGCTTAGTAATGGCAAGTTGTTGATTACAAATGTAGATTTTCCTGCAACAGATCCAGACCCGGCAAAGACAATTAATTCAATAGACATAAACATTGACCTGCCAGTAGGAGGACAACCATTTCCAAGTGAGGTACCATCCCTATCAAATGCTACGGGAATGATTGAGTGGATGAAACAGGGTGGAGTAGGAGTGAGTGGTTTGGCAGAATACGATACGAAATATATCGCGCAGATTGAGTACGAAGCAAAGAATGGATATGTATTTGCTGACAATGTGACTGCATCGGTAAATGGTGAGCCAGCAAGCTTTATGATAATAGAGGGTACGAATAATAAAAATTGCTTGATTACACGTACATTCCAGACAGCGAAAGAAGGGCAGGCACAGACGGTTTCCAACATCGAAATAACAGTTCCGCAGCCGGTGGGTGGACAAGCCCTGCCAACTATTTCCGATGTAAAGCAAACGGTAACCGGGGCTAAAGCAACGAAAATTTTGTGGTGTGAAGGAGACAACACAGAAGGTAAACCTTATGTGACGGGGAATGCAAAATATAATACCGTATATACAATGGTGATCACATATGAAGCAGAGGATGGATTTATCTTTGGTAATAACACCACTGCAACAGTGAATGGTAATCCAATAAAGTTTTTGATATCAGGGTTTTCAAAAGACAAGAAGGGCGAAGTTACATATACATTTCCAGCAACCGATCCAGAAACAACACACACAATTAATTCGGCAGCTATAACGGTTGATTCACCGGAAGCCGGAAAGCAACTACCTACTGTAAAAAATGGAGTGAAGGTTTCTGCAACAGGAGTTAAGGTGGCAAAAGTTGAGTGGAGTGCAGATGGCAAGGCAGTAACAGGACTGGCGGGTTATAATACTGTATATACAGTAAAAGTTTATTTGGATACAGAAGACAACTACGAGTTTGGAACTGATATGTCGGCAACAGTAAATAATACGTCAGCAACGGTTTCTACTGATGGTAGTTCCAAGTATGTCACATATACATTCCCGAAAACGGAAACAGAGCCGGTACAGACGATTTCTTCCATCGAAATAACAGCTCCGCAACCGGAGGCAGGGCAAAAATTGCCATATTTTCCTGATGTAACGTATGAGACAACCGAGGCTAAAGGTACGGGTATTAATTGGTATGAAGGAAAGGACGCGAGTGGAGCCGATGTGGCGGGTAAGGAGGCAGAATATAATACCGTATATACAATGCGTATTCGATATGAAGCAAAGGACGGATTTATGTTTGGAAGTAACACAACTGCAACGGTGAATGGTAATATGGCAGGCTGTGAGATGTCTGGTACAGATGTGTGCTATGTCACATATACATTCCCGGCAACCGATCCAAAACCTTCCGATGAAGGAGTTGAGATAACCGAAGGCAATGACTCTACATATAAACCAGGCAGTAATGAATCATTAACTTTCCGTGGTAGTGGGGAACATGCTTATTTCGACCATGTTGAGGTTGATGGAATTATAGTTGATAGAACAAATTACGATGTGCGTGAGGGTTCAACAATTATTACTTTTACGCCAGAATATCTGGCAACTCTTACTAATGGTTCACATACCATAGAAATGTTTTGGAATATCAATGGAGCAGAAAAGTCAGCAGCAGCTTCTTTCCACATCGAGGAAAAGAGTGGAGAAATTGTACCCGGAAATACCGGTACCACGCAGCCTGTAAACAATACAGAATCAAAGCCCAGGCACATCTGCAGCTTCGAATGGGTAATCACACTTGACCCGACAACCGGAGCAGACGGTCTGGAGGAATACAAGTGTACCGGCTGTGGAGTGGTGAAGGAGTCACATCCGATTCCTGCAAGTGTTGCAGTAGTTAAGGACTTTTACGGAAAAGTAAAGGAGGCTCCGGAAAAGGGAAGTATCACCTATGATTCCGGTAAGCTTTATACCATCAGCGATTACATTTTGAAGAAAATGGCAGAGCGTAACGATGTGGCTGTAACGGTTAAGTTTGAGTATCAGAATAAAAAGTATCAGATTATCTTCCCGGCAGGTTTGGACTACAGTGCCGTATTGAACGATGAAGAAACCATGTATGGATACTTTGGCGCAGCGGCTAAATTAGGTCTTAAAGTAACCGAGCAATAACCGGGTAATAGCCGACAACAGGTGGATTATTAATTAAAGAAAAAGGTACTGAACAGTTACGAAGAAAGAAAAGGGCAGCAGGATTTTCCGTTGTATGTGAGGAATTTCCGGCTGCCCTTTTGAATTTGTAAGAATACAGTAACCATTCAGAAAAATCCATTTTCGCGGAATGTCGCACCTGGCAAAAAGGGTTGGTTCAGCTTAACATCCCGCCTAACATGCCTCCGCCGGCACAGAGGGCAAGTACAGTAAGTGTATGCATGGTGGACAGGTCACCCGGGGATTTCATGATCATGGACAGAATCAACAGGATGATAAAGTAAATGCTTCCTGCAAGCAGGCCCCAGAGAAATTTGCGGCTTCCTTCCCGTTTTCCGGTGATGAAGCCGGCAAAGAAGGTGGTAATGACATAGATCGCGGTGATACAGACCGTAACGATTCCCTCCGAAAACCGCAGCCGGTACATGAGAAATGCCAGAAGCAGCAGTAAGATACCGGTTAGGATGGCACAGAACAGAAGGCATTTGAAGAAAAACAACAGTCTTTCATTTACCTGAAGCTTTGTTTTCATAATATTTCGTTTCCTTATGTGTGTTTTATGTAATATTTATATGTAGGATCTTGACACAGAATACCCGTTATTGTATCATTTTTAGCAATAGACAGCCGAAAGGCATTAGAAAGAAGGAGTGATTTTAATTTTGGATACCGATGGTGTCATGCAGCTTATTGCACTTATTATTTTAGTTTTGTTATCTGCGTTCTTTTCTTCCGCAGAAACGTCACTGACAACAGTGAACAGGGTAAGACTTAAAACCCTTGCAGAGGAAGGAAACAGGAGGGCGAAGACCGCACTGGAGGTTTTGGATAAATATGGAAAGATGCTCAGTGCAATTCTGATCGGCAATAATATTGTCAACCTGTCGGCCTCCGCACTGGCAACGACACTTGCGATTCATATTCATTTTACAGTCGGAATTGCGACGGCCATCCTGACGGTGGTGATTCTGATTTTTGGTGAGATCGTACCGAAGAACATGGCAATGATTAATTCAGAAAAGATGGCTTTGCTGTATGCTTCCATGATTTCCGGGCTGATGAAGCTTCTGACACCGCTTATATTCGTGATTGATTCCCTGGCAAAGGGCATTATGAAGCTGTTCCGGGTGGATGCTGATAAGAAGACCGCCATGACGGAGAACGAGCTTCGGACCTATGTAGAAGTCGGACATGAGGATGGTGTCATTGAATCCGAAGAGCGCGAGATGATTTATAACGTGTTTGATTTCGGGGATGCCGTAGCCAAGGATGTCATGATTCCCAGAATCGATATGGTGACCGTGGATAAGGAAGCAACCTACGAAGAGGTTATGGAAGTGTTCAAGGACTGTATGTATACCAGAATCCCTGTTTTTGAAGAGGATAAGGATAATATTATCGGTCTGATCAATATTAAGGACTTTATTCTTGTCGAGGATAAAGCGAAGTTCAAGATCAGTGATATTCTGCGGCAGGCTTATTATACATATGAATTTAAAAAGACAGCAGATCTGCTTGTAGAGATGCGTCAGAAGTGCTTCAATGTGGCATTTGTACTGAATGAATATGGCGGTACAGCCGGTATGATTACTCTTGAAGACCTCTTGGAAGAGATCGTTGGCGAGATCCGTGATGAATACGATTCCGATGAGGAACAGCTGATCCAGAAGATGCAGGATCGTACCTACCTCGTAGAAGGCAGCATGAAGCTGAGTGATATCAATGATGAACTCGGAACCGATCTGCAATCCGAGGATTATGACTCGATCGGAGGACTGATCATCGAGCATCTTGACCGTGTGCCGGAGGACGGTGCACAGATTGTCACAGACCAGGGAATCCGGCTGCAGGTACAGGGAGTGAGCCAGAATCGTATTCTGAAGGTGATTATGGAGCTCCCGGAAGAGAAAGCACCGGAAGATAATGCGGAGAAAGATTCCGAAAAAGAAAAATAAACACTTTCCCAAACATCACATTTATGTTATACTATCGAAGTGAACGTCATAATGACGATATCAGGTAAGTTTTTAGATCAGGATATAAAGGAGATATAGGATTATGAAGAGAATTAAGACTTTAGTTACCAGAGATTTAAAGGAATCCATGAAGAAGGGCGGATGTGGTGAGTGCCAGACTTCCTGTCAGTCTGCCTGCAAGACTTCCTGTACCGTAGGAAACCAGACCTGTGAAAAGGCAAAATAAGTATCGAATATAAGTAAGTGAACATAAGCAGCGGCTTACGTCGCTGCTTATATTGCGTATGTGTAGAGCACTTAGTGAAAGCAAGCTGAGGGCGAAGCTTGAACTTAGTGCGAACCGGTCCGGAATATTTAACGAATGCAGGTCGGCAACGCAGCATAAGTTTAGTTGCCATGCATATGAGAAAATGATCCAGTGGATCATTTTTGAGTAAGAGGGACAAGTAGAATACAAACACAAAAAGGATATAGAAAAGTGATACATCAATATATTAATAATGGATACAACATCGTTCTGGATGTGAACAGCGGCTCTGTGCATGTGGTCGATCCATTAAGCTATGAGCTGATCGCATTAGCCGATAAGCGCCTTGAAGAAGGAAGGTCCGAAGAGGAGATTCTTACAGAGGCAAAGGAGCAGTTCAAGGATCAGTATTCCGAAGAGGATATTACCGAAGCACTTGGTGAGATCTGGGAGCTAAAGGAGCTTGGACAACTGTTTGCACCGGACATTTATGAGAATTATATTTTTGATTTTAAGAAGCGTCAGACAGTTGTGAAAGCACTCTGCCTTCATATTGCGCATGACTGTAACCTTGCCTGCCGTTACTGCTTTGCAGAAGAGGGCGAATATCATGGAAGACGGGCACTGATGAGCTTCGAAGTCGGAAAGAAGGCACTGGATTTTCTTGTTGCCAACTCCGGTAACCGTGTGAATCTGGAGGTAGACTTCTTCGGCGGGGAGCCACTGATGAACTGGCAGGTGGTTAAGGATCTTGTCGAGTATGGAAGAAGCCTGGAGGAGCCTAATCATAAGAAGTTCCGTTTTACCCTGACAACGAACGGGGTTCTTCTGAATGATGAGATCCTGGAATTTGCAAACAAAGAAATGTCCAATGTGGTTCTCAGCATTGATGGACGTAAGGAAGTAAATGATAAGATGCGTCCCTTTAGGAAGGGACAGGGCAGCTATGATCTCATTGTTCCGAAGTTCCAGAAGGTAGCAGAGAGCCGTGACCAGATGAACTATTATGTAAGAGGTACGTTCACCCGTAATAATCTGGACTTTTCAGAGGATGTGAAGCATCTGGCAGATCTTGGCTTTGAGCAGATTTCTGTAGAGCCGGTGGTCGCAGAGAGTACCGAGCCCTATGCATTACAGGAGGAGGATCTTCCGACACTGCTTGACCAGTATGATAAGCTGGCAGTCGATCTTTTAAAGCGTCATAAGGAAGGAAAGGGAGTGAATTTCTTCCACTTCATGATTGATCTGCAGGGAGGCCCCTGCGTGGCAAAGAGATTATCCGGCTGTGGATCGGGTACGGAATATCTTGCGGTAACACCGTGGGGAGATTTGTATCCGTGTCATCAGTTTGTCGGCAGGGAGGAATTCCTGATGGGAAATGTGGATGACGGAATTGTCCGCACGGACATCCGGGATGAATTCAAGACCTGCAACGTTTATGCGAAAGAAAAATGCCGCAATTGTTTTGCCAAATTTTATTGCAGTGGCGGTTGTGCTGCAAATTCCTATAATTTCCATGGCAGGATCAATGACACCTATGATCTTGGCTGTGAATTGCAAAAAAAGCGTATAGAATGCGCAATTATGATAAAAGCCGCATTAGCGGAGGAGGAAGAGTAAATGAAAAAGAACAAAGCGATCATTTTGCTGCTGGTATTTGTATTATTACTGGCAGGACTTGGTTACACTGCGACAGTCGGACTTGGCGTAGATGGTTCCGGATCTGCAGGAAGCATTAATCTGGGTCTTGATCTGGAGGGTGGTGTAAGTATTACCTATCAGGTTGTCGGGGATGAAAAGCCCAGCAACGAGGATATGAGCGATACCATTTACAAGCTGCAGCAGCGTGTCGATGGTTACAGCACAGAATCTGTGGTATATCAGGAAGGTGATGACCGGATCAATATTGAAATCCCGGGTGTTTCTGATGCCAATGCGATTCTGGAGGAACTTGGAAAGCCGGGTTCCCTGTACTTTATCCGTCAGACCGATTCCGATGGAAACTTAAATTACCAGTATACCGGAACGGATGAGGAAGGACAGCCGGTTTACACATTGATGAAGAGCATCGAGGAGCTTCAGGCAGACGGTTCCATCGTATTAACCGGTACCGATGTTAAGAATGCAGAACGCAGATCTTATCAGAACCAGATGAAGAACTATGAATTTGTAGTAAGTCTTACCATGACACCGGAAGGTGTACAGAAGTTTGCGGATGCAACCACGAATGCTTACCAGAATAGCGAGAGTATTGCGATTTATTACGATGGAAAGATCATCAGTGCGCCGAATGTCAATGAGCCGATTCTCGGAGGCGAGGCACAGATTACCGGTAACTTTACAAGTGATGAAGCAGAGCAGCTTGCTTCCACAATCCGTATCGGTGGCTTGAAGCTGGAGCTTGAAGAGCTTCATTCCAAGATCGTAGGTGCACAGCTTGGTGAGGAAGCAATTTCTACCAGTATTAAAGCAGCAATCATCGGTTTTGTCGTGATCGTGCTTTTCATGATCCTTGTTTACCGTATCGCCGGTTTGGCAGCCAGCCTTGCACTGGGATTATATGTCGAACTGATTGTCATTCTTCTGGATGCCTTTGATATTACATTGACCTTACCGGGTATTGCCGGTATTATCCTTTCCATTGGTATGGCGGTCGATGCAAACGTAATTATTTTTGCCCGTATCCGTGAGGAGATTGCGAAGGGCAAGACTGTCCGTTCTGCAATTGATACCGGATTTAAGAAAGCAACCTCCGCAATCGTGGATGGTAATATTACAACCCTGATTGCAGCAGCCGTTCTTGCAATTATGGGAACCGGTACGATTAAGGGATTTGCCTACACCCTTGCCCTGGGTATTGTATTATCCATGTTCACCGCAATGGTAGTGACCAGAACCTTAATGAATGTCTTCTATGCACTTGGTGCAAAGAGCGAGAAGTTATACGGAACAGCCAAAGAAAAGAAGGCTGTAAACTTTACCTCCAGGAAGGCTGTATTCTTTACCATTTCCATCGCTGTGATTTTAGGTGGATTTGTATTTATGGGAATCAACAAGGCCGGTGGAAAGAATGCATTGAATTACAGCCTTGAGTTTATGGGTGGTACTTCCACGAATGTTACCTTTAATGAAGATATGTCCTTGCTTGATATTGATGAGAAGGTCGTACCGTTAATTGAAGATATTACCGGTGACGGTAATGTTCAGACACAGAAGATTGACGGAACAACCGAGGTCATCTTCAAGACACGTACCCTGGATGTGGCAGAACGTGAAGAGTTCAAGAATGCCATGGTTGAGAATTTCAGCGTGGATGCAGAGAAGATCACGGCAGAATCCATCAGTGCAACTGTAAGTAATGAGATGCGCTCCAATGCGATCCTTTCCGTGCTGATTGCAGCCGTATGTATGCTGGTTTATATCTGGTTCCGTTTCAAGGATATCCGTTACGGTGCAAGTGCCGTAGCTGCCCTGTTACATGACGTACTGGTTGTACTTGCGTTCTATGCGGTGGTGAGAATTTCCGTTGGTAATACCTTCATTGCATGTATGCTGACCATTGTTGGTTACTCCATCAATGCGACTATCGTTATCTTTGACCGTGTTCGTGAGAACATGCAGAACATGGACAGGAAGGAAACACTTGATGAGGTTGTGAACACCAGTATTACCCAGACCTTATCCCGAAGCGTATTTACTTCCCTGACAACCTTTATCATGGTTGCAGCGCTATATGTATTCGGAGTTTCCTCCGTAAAGGAATTTGCACTTCCACTGATGGCAGGTATTCTTTGCGGTACGTATTCCTCCGTCTGCATCACAGGATCCCTGTGGCTGGTACTTCGTAAAGTATTTCCGCAGAAGAATGCGTAATTAATAAGAAAGTTAGGAAGCCTGCTGCTTTTAAGCAGCAGGCTTTTTGACTTAACAGGAAATAAGTCAAACGCTCCGCGTGGATGCGCAGCTCGCGGAGGAGAAATTAGTTGCTTTGCAACACCGCTCGCGCGCGAAGAGTTCGCCGGCGAACTCTTTATTTGTCTATGGGGGTAAAAATGGCAAAATGGATGCTGGCTGCCAGAAAGGCAGATTTTGATGCGATTGCACAGAAATTTCATATATCACCGGTACTGGCGAGGATTCTCCGGAACCGGGATCTTGTGACAGAACAGGAGATTGACCGGTTTTTGAATGGAACGCTTGCAGATCTTCATGATCCTTCTTTACTAAAAGGAATGCAGGAGGCCGGTCAATGTCTGTTTCAGAAGATCGGACAGAGGGTGAAAATCCGTATCATCGGGGATTATGATGTGGACGGTGTGTGTTCCGCGTATATTCTGCTGAGGGGCCTGCGGCTTCTTGGTGCAGATGTGGATACCGTGATTCCACACCGGATGAAGGATGGATATGGACTGAATGATCATCTGATTGAACAGGCGAAGGAGGATGGCATTGATACGATACTCACCTGTGACAATGGGATTGCTGCAGCCGATCAGATCCGTCTTGCGAATACCTGTGGAATGACGGTTATTGTGACTGATCACCATGAGGTTCCCTATGAGGAGCAGGAGGGGGAACGGATTTACCGGCTGCCTCCTGCAGCCGTCGTAATTGATCCGAAGCAGGAGGATTGTCCATATCCTTATAAGCAGATCTGCGGGGCAGTGGTTGCTTATAAGCTGATCCGGTATCTGTTCCGGGAGGCACAGAAGATCCATTGGACAGGACGGGACGGTGAGCCGGTCGATGAGCAGGCTGTGCAGGCGCTGCTGCAGGAGCTCTTAAGCTTTACGGCACTTGCAACGGTGTGTGATGTGATGGAATTAAGGGACGAGAACCGGATCCTGGTGCGTGAGGGGTTAAAAGAGATGGCAAAGACCACGAATTACGGGTTGAAAGCGCTCCTGCAGGTCAATGACCTGTATGGAAAGCCGCTTACTCCTTATCATGCAGGCTTTGTGATCGGACCGTGCCTCAATGCCACGGGGCGGCTGGATACCGCAAAACGGGCACTGGAGCTGTTTGATGCGTCATCGATAGAGGAGGCTGCACTTATTGCATCGGATCTGAAGAGCATGAATGAAAGCCGTAAGCAGATGACCGAGGATGGTGTAAAGCTTGCCACGCAGCAGGTAGAACAGGAGCTTTCCGGGGATGATATTCTTGTCGTGTATCTGCCGGACTGCCATGAATCGCTGGCGGGAATTATTGCAGGAAGAATCCGTGAGAAGTATCACAAGCCTGTTTTTGTACTGACGAGTGCAGAAGAGGGTGTAAAGGGAAGCGGACGGTCAATCGAAGCCTATTCCATGTACGAGGAGATGAATAAGGTGAAGGAGCTGTTTGCCAGGTTTGGAGGGCACAGACAGGCGGCAGGACTTACGCTGGCGGCAGAAGACGGATTCAGTGATGCACAGCTTGCCGACCGTTTCCGGAAGGCGCTGAATGCCAATTCTACCCTGAAAAGTGAGGATTTTGAAGAAGTGGTTCATATTGATGTGCCCCTGCCCCTTAAGCTTGCTGACCGGAATTTTCTTGCCGAACTGGAAAAACTGGAGCCATTTGGCACAGGGAATCCGAAACCGCTTTTTGCAAGGAAGCAGATCAGTATTTTATCCATGGCAAAACTCGGAAAAACAGGAAAATTCCGTAGAATCCGGATCGCGGATGAGCAGGGAAATCCTTATCAGGCGGTATACTTTGGGGATGGAGAAGAAATGGACCGGTATCTGATGCAGAAATATGGAGAGGAACGGCTCATACAGGGCTACAGGGGAGGACTCATGCAGGGACAGATGGAGATCAGCATAGTGTACTCTCCGCAGATTAATTCCTATAACGGGCGCGAGAGCATCCAGATTTTGATCCAGTATTATCAATAAGGAATGGAACAGAGAACCGAAAAGAGAACAGAACAGGACAGGGAATATCGGAGCAGTTCTGAAGGTGATAAAGGAAAAGAGGGAGACAATGATTACGACAGTGACATTAAATCCGGCAATTGATAAAACCATAACGACCTCAAGGCTTCTGCCCGGGCAGGTTAACCGCGGCGACAGCGTGAAGAATATTGCGGGCGGAAAGGGGATCAATGTAACGAAGGTATTGCGGCAGTATGGCAGTTCCGTATGTGCCCTTGGCTTTCTTGGAGGATATACCGGGAGATTTATTGAAGAATATGTGGAGGGGCTTGGTGCTGAAAGTGCATTTACGCAGATTGCGGGAGAAACCCGTACCAGCACGAACGTTTTATCTATGGATGGCTATGTGACGGAAATTTTAGAGCCCGGTCCGGTGATCTGTGAAGAGGAAAAGGAGAGGTTTTTGCAAACCTACACAGAAAAGCTTGCCGGAAGCAGGTTCGTGGTGCTTTCCGGAAGTGCCCCGAAAGGTCTTCCCACAGACATCTATGCACAGCTTATTGAACTTGCCGAAAGGCAGAAGCTCCGTACTGTTTTGGATACAAGTGGGGAGCTGCTGGTGCAGGGAGTAAAGGCAAAGCCGTTTCTTATAAAGCCAAACACCAGAGAGCTGGAATATCTTACCGGAAGAAAGCTTAGAGAACTCAGTGAGATCAGAGAGGCTGCTTTACAGCTTGTTTCGGAGGGGATTGCCCATGTCCTTGTTTCCATGGGTGAAAAGGGCATGCTGTATGCGACGGAGAGGAAGTGCCTCTATGCGAAAGCACCGGGGGTAAAAGCGTTAAATACGGTCGGCTCCGGGGACAGCGCAGTAGCAGCAGCCGTCATGGCTCTGCAGCAGGAGGCTTCCATGGAAGACACCCTGAGGCTTTGCGTGGCAATATCAGCAGCCAATACCACGACATTGGAAAATGCGATGATTCCGAAGGAATACGCCGCAGAGCTTCTTACACAGGTACAGATCACGGTACAATAAACATAGCAAAGGCTCCCGGCATAACCGGGAGCCTTGCTATTCTTATGAGGGGGAGATAGTGAGTTATCAACTATCTATGGTGTTATCATACTGAATAAATGTGTTCAAAATGTGTCCGAAATCTAAAAAAATCAGAAAAAATATTAACAAATTCTTATCTATGTAAAACGCAGGTAAAAAAGAATTTCTGTCTCCTTTTTATGACATTGAAAAAAAGATTCAATCATGCTATCTTATTATATGGATTATTATGCCCTGGAGGTGTGTTTATGTTTGTATGTAAAGATTTACTAAAGGGACTTGACTACGAATGCGTGGCAGGTCAGGATACCACAGAGGTTACGGAGGTCGTGACTGACTCCAGAAAGATTACGAAGGGATGTCTGTTTATCTGTATCTGCGGATATAAGACGGATGGACACGATTTTGCCATAGAGGCCATACAGAAGGGCGCCAGCGTGCTTGTCGTGCAGAAGGATATTGTACTGCCGGATGGATACGAGGCAACCGTGATTAAGGTAAAGGATACCCGATATGCCATGGCATTTATTTCGGCAGCCTATTTCGGACATCCGGCAGACCGCCTGAAGGTGATCGGAATTACCGGAACGAAGGGAAAAACCACGACCACTTATTTAATCAAGTCAATCTTAGAGCAGTCCGGCTATAAGGTAGGATTGATCGGTACGATTGAAACAATTATTGGTGACGAGCATATCAAGGCCAACAACACCACACCGGAATCCTTCCTTTTACAGGAGTATTTCGCAAGGATGGAAAAGGCGGGCTGTGAAATTGTCGTTATGGAGGTAGCGTCCCAGGGACTGAAATTACATAGAACGCAGGGCTTTACCTTCGAGCTTGGTATCTTTACCAATTTAGAGCCCGACCATATCGGACCGAATGAGCATGCGGACTTTGAAGAATACCGGATGTGTAAGGGATTATTATTTCAGCAGTGCCGTCATGGAATTGTAAATAAAGACGATGAAAATCTGGAAGAATTATTAAAGGGACATACCTGTACGATTGAAACCTATGGTTTTGATAAAACCGCTGACCTGTATGCGGAAGACTTGGAGCTTGTGAAAAAGCCCGGAGAGCTTGGAATTGATTTCCTTGTAAAAAGTAATGTAAAAGATGCGCCGGCAGATTTTCGTGTGGAGGTTCCGACTCCCGGGAGGTTCAGCGTTTACAATGCGTTAACAGCAATTGCCGTCTGCCGTCATTTCAAGGTATCCGTACCGCAGATCCAAAAGGCGCTGTTGTCGGCACATGTGCGCGGACGAATCGAGATGGTTCCGGTGTCTCCCGATTTCACCCTGCTCATTGACTATGCGCATAATGCCATGAGCCTGAAGAGTATTCTCACTACCTTACGGGAATATGAGCCGAAGCGTCTGGTGTGTCTGTTTGGCTGTGGAGGGAACCGTTCCAAAATCCGCCGTTACGAGATGGGAGAAATGAGCGGAAATCTTGCCGATCTGACGATTATCACATCGGATAATCCAAGAGATGAAGAACCGCAGGATATCATCAATGACATCAAGACCGGTATGGCAAAAACCAACGGAAAATACGTGGAAATCTGCGACCGGAAGGAAGCCATTGCCTATGCGATCCATCATGGGCAGCCAGGAGATATCATCGTGCTTGCCGGTAAGGGACATGAGGATTATCAGGAAATCAGGGGTGTAAAGTACCCTATGGATGAACGGGATCTGATCCGGGATATCCTTGCAGGAAAATAAATGAAAGGTACCTGGGAAGGTAATGAACAGCTGCAACACAATTTACAGAACAGGAATAAAGCATGAATCATGGAACCTATGCAAATGTCATTATTGACATTTCCCATGAAAAAGTAGATAGACCGTTTCAATACCGGATCCCGGACTCTTTGAAGGAGAAGCTGGCCGTTGGAATGTGCGTACAGATTCCTTTCGGCACGGGCAACCGCAAGAGAAAGGGATACGTGATTGAAATTACCGGTAAAAATGAATACCCGGAAGAGAAAATCAAGGAAATTGACGGAATCATTACCGATAACCTTCCGGCAGAGGCAGATGCCATCAGACTGGCAGCCTGGATGCGGCAGACCTATGGCTCCACCATGATTGCCGCACTCAAAACCGTGCTTCCGGTAAAGCGTGCCGTGAAGGCCGTCGAAAAGAAAAAGCTCCGGCGCAGTTTGTCAGCAGAAGAACTGACCTCCCTCCTTGGAGAGTGCATGCGCAAGCACCAGAACGCGAAAGTGCGGGTATTGCAGGAGCTTCTTACCGAAGAGGAGCTTCCCTATGAGCTGGTAACCGGAAAGCTGCATGTGTCGGCAGCAACCTTAAACAGTCTGGTGAATCAGGGAGCCATTACGATCGAAAGTGAGAGCAGTTACCGCAATCCGGTGAGCCTTAATGTTACTGCGCAGAGCGGACCGGAGCTGTCGGAAGAACAACGCTATATCAAGGAGCAGATTCTTTCCGATTATGATAAAAATATCCGGAACACGTATCTCATTCACGGAATTACAGGAAGTGGCAAGACACTGGTTTATTTAGCCCTGATTGAGGAGATGATAAAGAGGGGGAAGCAGTGCATTGTGCTGATTCCGGAGATCGCCCTGACCTATCAGACGTTACTGCGGTTTTATAAACGCTTTGGAGACCGCGTGTCGGTAATGAATTCCTCTCTTTCCCAGGGAGAGCGTTTTGACCAGTGCGAACGCGCAAGAAAGGGCGAAATTGATGTGATGATCGGACCGAGATCGGCGCTTTTTGTGCCGTTCCCGTCTCTTGGCATGATCGTGATAGACGAAGAGCATGAGGGGAGCTATATCAGCGAGAATGCCCCACGCTACCATGCAAGAGAAACCGCAGAGTATCTTGCCTCCTTAAAGAAAGCATCCCTGGTGCTGGGGTCAGCGACTCCGTCACTGGAGGCTTATTATAAAGCAAAAAAGGGTGAATACCGGTTATTCACCATGAAAAACAGAAAAAACGGCGGGGAGCTTGCCAATGTCCGGATTGTGGATCTGCGGCAGGAGCTCCGGAAGGGAAACCGTTCGATTTTCAGCAGTGACCTGCAGGAACTGATCCGTGACCGGTTAGGGAAAAAGCAGCAGATCATGCTGTTCTTAAACCGTCGTGGGTATGCAGGCTTCGTGTCGTGCCGTTCCTGCGGTTATGTGATGAAGTGTCCGCACTGTGATGTGTCCCTGTCCCAGCATATCGGAGGGAAAATGGTATGCCACTACTGCGGGTACGAAACGGTTCAGTCGAAACGCTGCCCGAATTGCAGCTCCAATTATATCCTTGGCTTCAAGGCAGGAACCCAGCAGATTGAGAGGCAGCTGTATGAGCTGTTTCCGGGGATCCGGGTGCTGCGTATGGACGGTGATACCACGAAGCAGAAGGGAAGCTTTGAAAAGATCCTGTCCGCTTTCGCGGAAGGGGAAGCGGATGTGCTTTTGGGAACCCAGATGATTGTAAAGGGGCATGATTTCCCCAATGTAACACTGGTGGGGGTGCTTGCGGCAGACCTTTCCCTAAATGACAGCGATTATCGTGCCGGGGAAAAGACCTTTCAGCTGCTGACGCAGGCGGAAGGGCGTGCCGGGAGAGGAACGCTTCCGGGAGAGGCCATCATCCAGACCTACCGTCCGGAGCATTACAGCATTCAGCAGGCAGCGAAGCAGGATTATGAAGCCTTTTATGAGGAAGAGATCCTGTACAGGGAGCTGCTTGAATATCCACCGGCAGGCCATATGCTGACAATCCTTGTGGTTTCTAAGGATGAAAAACGATGCAAGGGACTGGCAGTACGGCTTGCGAAGGAAGCAGGAGCCTATGTCCATGTGATCGGACCGACCCCCGCAGCCGTATCGAAGGTTAAGGACTATTACCGCTATATGATTTACTTAAAATCCCTTAAGGAGGAGCCGATCCGGCAGGCGAAGGAACGGCTGGAGGCTCTTTTAAACGGGTTTGAATTAAAGACAGAAAACGTTATTTTTGATTATGAGTAACTATTCAGAGCCATGTAAAATTGCTTTCTGTGACTGTTTGCATTCATACAGAATAGCAATTTTATATGGCGAAGTAACCACATGAGGTAAACTACGCTACGTTAGCAGCGGTTTTACGAATGAGGTTTTGAATAGTTACGATTATGACTAACAGGAAAGGAGCCTTAAAATGGCAATCAGAAACGTAAGAAAAATTGGAGATCCGGTATTAAATAAGGTATGTAAGGAGGTCAGAGAGGTCAATGACCGTACCCGGGAACTGATTGATGATATGTTTGATACCATGTATGAAGCAGATGGTGTGGGACTTGCAGCACCGCAGGTTGGAATTCTGAAACGGATTGTCGTGATCGATGTAACGGGAGAAGATCCCATTCTCCTTATTAATCCGGTGATATTAAGTACCGATGGAGAACAGACCGGATACGAAGGATGCTTAAGTGTTCCGGGCAAGACCGGTGTGGTGACCCGTCCGAACCATGTGAAGGTGAAGGCTTACAATGCGGATATGGAGGAGTTTACCTTAGAGGGTGAGGAGCTTTTAGCACGTGCGATCTGCCATGAGCTTGACCATCTCGATGGAAAGCTTTATGTGGACTGCGTGGAAGGAGAACTGATGAATACCGAGGATCTTAATGAGGAGTAGGAAGGAGAGAGAGGATGAAGATTGTATATATGGGAACACCGGACTTTTCGGTGGCACCGTTAAAGGCATTGATTGAAGCCGGACATACAGTTACGGCGGTAGTGACACAGCCGGATAAACAGAAAGGCCGTGGCAAAGAGGTTTCCATGACTCCGGTGAAGGAATGTGCACTTTCCTATGGCATTCCGGTGTTACAGCCTGTAAAGATCAAGGCACCGGAGGCTGTGGAGGAGCTTAGGAAATACGAAGCCGATATATTTGTCGTCGTGGCATTCGGACAGCTCCTGTCCGAAGAAATTTTAAATATGCCGAAATTCGGATGCATCAATCTTCATGCTTCCCTGCTCCCGAAATACCGTGGTGCAGCACCAATCCAGTGGGCGATTTTAAACGGGGACAAGGAGACCGGTGTCACCATTCAGCAGATGGAAAAGGGACTCGATACCGGAGATATGTGGAGCCGTGTGGTCGTTCCGATTGATGCAAAAGAAACCGGAGAAAGCCTTCACGATAAGCTGATGGAGGCAGGAGCAAAGCTCCTTGTAGAGACGCTGCCGATCATTGAAGCAGGGAAGATTACGCCTGAAAAGCAGGATGAAAGCCTTGCTGTGTTTTATGCAGCGAAGCTGGATAAGGCGATGGGTCATATCGACTGGACGAAGCCGGCAGAGGTCATTGAACGGCTGATACGGGGACTGAATTCCTGGCCGAGCGCTTATACCTTTTATAAAGGCAAAACCCTGAAGATCTGGGATGCCGATGTGATCGAAGGAAAAGAAGGAGCCGTTCCGGGAAGTGTGATTCAGACCGGAAAGGAGTTCTTCGATGTTGCCTGTGGTGAAGGGGCACTCCGGGTTTTGACCGTACAGCTGGAAGGAAAGAAGAAAATGTCAGTAAAAGACTTCCTGTTGGGCTATGATGTCAGGGAAGAGAACTTTGACGTAACAGGCTGAACTGCTACAATTTGATAGATAAAGGAGGAAGAGACAATGTTTTATGGATATGATCCAACCTATATTTTAGTAATCATTGGGGCAATCCTTTCCATGATTGCCAGCAGCTTTGTACAGAGCACCTACAGTAAATATTCAAGGGTACAGAGCCGTACCGGAATGACGGGGGCTCAGGCGGCACAGCGGATTTTACAGATGTCCGGAATCAGTGACGTGCGCATCGAGCATGTGTCCGGAAAGCTTACGGATCATTATGATCCGTCCCAAAAGGTGGTCCGCTTATCGGACAGTGTATATGGAAGCACTTCTGTTGCTGCAATCGGCGTGGCAGCGCATGAATGCGGACATGTGGTACAGCATCACAAAGGATATCTTCCTATGAAGATCCGTACCCTCCTTGTACCGGCAGCCAATCTGGGGTCTAAGCTTGGAATTCCGATTGTCCTGCTGGGACTGATTTTGGGTCTGAATTTCCACCTCCCGGACGGAACTTATTTTTCACTTGCACAGATCGGAGTGTATATTTTTACCTTTGCGGTACTGTTCCAGATCGTGACACTTCCGGTTGAATTTAATGCTTCAAGCCGTGCCCTTAATATGCTGCGGGATTACGGAATGCTTGCGCCGGATGAGGTATCCCAGAGCGGTAAGGTGTTAAAAGCTGCCGCCATGACCTACGTAGCTGCAGCGGCAGCCGCAATATTACAGCTTCTTCGGCTGTTCATGCTGACGGGACGAAGAAGACGGGATTAGCACAGGAGATACGAAGTTGAACGAACGAGAACTGATTCTGGAGATGCTGATGGAAATTCTGGAAAGGGGAACCTATTCCCATCTGGTGATCCGGAATGTCCTGAATAAATATGATTATTTAAAGCAGCCCTCAAAGGCCTTTATCAAACGGGTGACGGAGGGCACAATTGAAAAACAGATTACGATTGATTATGTATTAAACAGCTGTTCCAAGACACCGGTTTCCAAAATGAAACCACTCATCCGTAATCTTTTACGTCTTAGTGTTTACCAGCTATTGTTTATGGATTCCGTTCCGGACAGCGCAGTATGCAATGAGGCAGTAAAGCTTGCCGGAAAGAGAGGATTCCGTAATTTACAGGGCTTTGTAAACGGAGTGCTCCGGAACATTGCAAGGACGAAAACGCAGATTGCTTATCCCGATGAAACAGATCCGGTGAAATGCTATTCAGTGCACTATTCCATGCCGGAGTGGCTGGTAACCCTGTTTCTTGAGGAACGTGGAGCGGAAATTACGAAGCAGATCTTCGAAGAGATGCAGAAGGTTCATCCGGTGGTGCTGCGTTACTGCGGACCGGAGGAGAAAAAAGAGGACTGGAAGCAGAGTGTGGCGGCACAACAGATTACCCTGCGGCAGCATCCTTATCTTTCCTATGCCTATTTGATAGAGGGAGGGGAGAGTGTACAGAGTATCCCCGGCTATGAGGAAGGTCTTTTCACAGTTCAGGATGTGAGCAGCATGCTGGTTACCGAGGCAGCGGGGCTCCTTGGGGATGAGCTGTTACTGGATGTCTGTGCAGCACCGGGAGGAAAAAGCCTGCATGCGGCAGGACTTTTAAAAGAGGGAAACGTGATTTCGAGGGATCTTACCGACAGTAAGACCGCTTTGATTGAAGAAAACAGCAGAAGATGCAACTGCTCAAATATCCGGATCGAGACCTTTGATGCGTTGGAACCGGATGAAAATATGATCGGAAAGGCCGATGTAGTCTATGCGGATCTTCCCTGCTCAGGACTTGGCATTCTTGGAAAAAAGCGGGACATCCGTTATCGGATGAATCCGGAGCAGATGAAGGCGCTTGTAGAGCTTCAACAGAAGATTCTGTCCGTCATATGGCAGTATGTGAAGCCGGGCGGAACACTGATGTACAGTACCTGTACGATTCACAGGGCAGAAAATGAACAGATGGTTCAGTGGTTTACACAGAACTTTCCTTTTAAAAGACAGAGTATGAAGGAGCATCTGCCGGAGGACTTATGGGACAGTGAAGAGAACGGCATGCTGCAGCTTTTGCCTGGAATTCATCAAACGGATGGATTTTTCGTTGCGAAGCTGCGCAGAGTAGAGAAAAAGGAGTAACGGACCGGAATGGATATCAAATCAATGACTCTGCCTGAATTGCAGGAGGAAATGGCAGCAATCGGGGAAAAGAGCTTTCGGGCAAAACAACTATATGAATGGATCCATGTCAGGCAGGCACGGAGCTTTGATGAAATGACCAACCTTTCTGTGGCTCTGCGTGAAAGATGCAGGGAACGTTATGATCTCACGACACTGCAGGTAGTACGGATGCAGGAGTCGAAGCTTGATGGTACACGGAAATATCTGTTTGAGTTAAAGGACGGGAATCTCGTGGAGAGTGTGTTCATGCGCTATAAGCATGGAAACAGTGTGTGCATTTCTTCCCAGGTAGGCTGCAAAATGGGATGTCGGTTCTGTGCCTCGACTCTCGATGGCTGGGAACGGAATCTGACACCGGCAGAGATGCTGGATCAGATTTATGCAATTACGCAGGATACGAAAGAGCGCGTTTCCAATGTGGTGGTCATGGGAACCGGGGAACCGCTTGATAATTATGACAATCTGCTCCGGTTCATTTCTTTGCTTACTGATGAGAACGGACTTCATATCAGCCAGCGGAATGTGACGGTTTCGACCTGCGGACTGGTGCCGGAGATTTATAAGCTGGCACAGGAAAAGCTGCAGATCACTTTGGCGCTTTCCCTTCATGCCACAACGGATGAAAAGCGAAGGAAGCTCATGCCAATTGCCAATCAGTATTCTATCGCAGAACTGATGGAGGCCTGTCAGAATTATTTTGAACAGACCGGAAGAAGACTTACCTTTGAGTATTCCCTTGTGGGAGGAGTCAATGATACACCGGAGGATGCCAGAGAGCTGTGTGCACTGGTAAAGCCGCTCAACTGTCATGTGAATCTGATTCCGGTAAACCCGATCAGGGAACGGGATTATGTACAGTCGGAAACCAAAGCAATTCAGGCATTTAAAGGAAAGCTTGAGCGAAGCGGTATCCAGGTAACGGTGCGCCGCGAGATGGGGAGAGATATCGACGGAGCTTGCGGACAGTTAAGGAGAAGAGTACTTGCCAGGGAAGAAGACTGACACATCGCTGTCAGGTCTTCAAAAGAGCGTAACGCTTGTGGATTTGCTTTTTTTCGGCCATCATGCTATGATATAGAACAATTATGGAGTGACTTGCCCTGCCGGGCAGTCAGTGGGAGGTAACGGAGTGTTACAGGCTTTTTCGGTTACAGATATTGGAAAAAGACGACAACTGAATCAGGATTATGTGTTTGCACAGGAAACTCCTTTAGGCAATCTGGCAAATCTGTTTCTGGTAGCAGATGGCATGGGAGGACATAATGCCGGTGATTATGCATCGCGATATGCAGTGGAAACCGTTGTACGGGAAGTAAAGGGAAGCTTTGAAAAGAGTCCGGTACGGATTTTAGGCAAGGCAATTAAAGTGGCAAATGACCAGATCCGCCGTAAGGCCGGCGAAGATGTGAGTCTGTATGGGATGGGAACCACGATGGTGGCGGCAACCCTGATGGGGCACTATCTTCAGGTGGCGAATGTGGGGGACAGCAGATTATATATCGTAAACGATGAAATACGGCAGATTACAAGGGATCATTCCCTGGTAGAAGAGATGGTACGGATGGGCGGCATGGACGAAACAACTGCCAGAAACCATCCGGACAAGAATATTATTACGAGAGCCGTGGGGGCCAGGACAGAAGTGGAGGTAGATTTTTTTAATGAAGAGCTGCGTCCGGGGGATCTGATTCTGATGTGTTCAGATGGTCTGACCAACATGCTGGAGGATGAAGAGATTCTGAAGATTATGAAGAGTGCCTATACCATCAGGGAAAAGGCGCTGTGTCTGATCGATGGTGCGAATGAGCATGGTGGGAAAGACAACATTGCAGTAATAATAATTGATGCCTTTGCGAAGGATATATAAGAGGTAAAAGATGATCAAAATTGGAATGATAATTGGAGACAGATACGAAATACTCGAAAAAATCGGTACAGGTGGAATGTCTGATGTATATAAGGCCAAGGACCATAAGCTGAACCGTTTCGTTGCGGTTAAGGTTTTGAAGCAGGAATTCAGTGAGAATGCGAACTTTGTTTCAAAATTCCGGATTGAAGCGCAGGCGGCAGCAGGCCTGATGCACCCGAATGTAGTGAATGTGTACGATGTAGGTGAGGAAGACGGCATTTACTATATCGTGATGGAGCTTGTAGAAGGGATTACCCTTAAGAAATATATTGAAAAGAAGGCCAGACTGTCTGTTAAGGAGGCAATCAGCATTGCCATCCAGATCAGTATGGGAATTGAGGCTGCACATAACAATCACATTATCCACCGTGATATCAAGCCCCAGAATGTCATTATTTCCAAAGAAGGAAAGGTGAAGGTGACGGACTTTGGCATTGCCAAGGCAGCAACCAGCAATACCATTACCTCGAATGTGATGGGATCCGTTCATTATACATCACCGGAGCAGGCAAGAGGTGGATATTCGGATGAAAAGAGCGATATTTATTCCCTCGGTATTACTCTGTTTGAAATGCTGACAGGGCGTGTTCCGTTTAATGGAGAAACGACCGTTGCAATTGCAATTAAACATATACAGGAAGAGCTCCCATCTCCGAGAGAATTCGTTTCGGAAATTCCGGTCAGTGTCGAACAGATTGTGTTCAAATGCTGTCAGAAGAGTCCGGACAGAAGATATCAGTCCATGGGAGAGCTGATCGTGGATCTGAAGAAATCCCTGATGAATCCGGATGAGGATTTCGTGAAGGTGGTAGACCCGGATGAAGAGGGAGCCACGAAGGCAGTAAGCGACCGCGAGATGGTATCCATCAAGAAGCAGTACAGAGACCGGGAATCCATGGAGGATGCCATGCATCTTCGCAGGGAACGGGATGTGAAGAGAGAAGCGGCCAGCCGTTCCAATAACCGCCGTTATATGGAAGAGCCGGACGATTACGATACCGGTGATGAGGATGATTATGATCCCAAGATGGAGAAGCTCACCACAATTCTTGCCGTGGTGGCAGCTATACTGATCGGTGCGATCATACTGTTTCTGGTGGGCAAAACACTTGGCGTTTTTGACTTTGGAGGTAATAAGGAAGAAAACGTACAGGAAGACATAAAGCAGATCAAGATGATTGACGTGGTCGGGCAGGATGCCGATGCAGTCAAGAAAGCATTGGTGGAGGTCGGGCTGACTCCGGTCATTGAATATGAAGAAAACAGTGAATATGCCAAGGATATTGTTATCCGCTGCAGCGTCAGTGAAGGAACCGTGATCCCCTCCGGAACGGAAGTGATCCTTACGGTCAGCGCAGGCGTGGAAGGCGTGGAGGTTCCGGATGTCGTTGGAATGACCGAAGCAGAAGCAGTATCCACACTGGTAAACAAAGGGTTTGTACCCAATAAAGTAGACGGATATGATGACTTTATTAAGGAAGGTTCAATTATCAGTCAGAAACCTGTAGCAGGAAGCAAGGCACCATCAGGCGCTTCGATTACGATCCGCATCAGCAAGGGGGCAGATACCCAGAAGAAGCAGGTGCCTGATCTGATGGGCAAGGATGAAATGACTGCAACCGCACTTTTAACAGAAGCAGGTCTTGAAGTCGGTACGGTATCCGAAGTAAATAATGATTCAGTAGCAGCAGGCCTGGTCTGCTATCAGAGCTATTCTGCAGGCTCCTATGCGCCGGAAGGAACGAAGGTAGATATTAATGTAAGTCTTGGACCGATTCAGGCCACTTACAAATTTGTAGACAGTATTGCGGCTCCAACGAAGGAAGAGGATCCGAATTTTAAATCCGGAACCATGGTAACCGTTACGGTATATGCAGACGATGGAACACAGCTCTTAAGCACACAGACGGATTCGTTCCCGATTCCACAGCAGAATATCTCCGGGATCAGGAGTGCAGCCGGAGTGATTCTGTTCCAGTACACGAATGTCAATGCAGCAACAACCGTTACGAATGATGACGGAACCGTAACCACAATTGACGGTTCTACTGAAAGCAAGGAGATCCGGAGAGCGGTAGCATTTACTGCGGAGTAAAGTTTTGAGTATGAAGGGTAAGATTATTAAAGGAATTGCTGGGTTTTATTACGTGCATACCGAAAAGGGAATCTTTGAATGTAAGGCAAAAGGGGTTTTCCGGAAGGAAAAGGTGAAACCCCTTGTTGGTGATAATGTAGAAATTGAGCTGCTCGATGAAGGGCAGCTTCTTGGCAATATTAAGGCAATTCTGCCGCGGAAGAATGCCTTAATCCGTCCGGCCTCTGCCAACATCGATCAGGCGCTTGTAATCTTTGCAATTGTGAAGCCTGACCCAAATTATAATCTGCTTGACCGTTTCTTAATCTCGATGCAGAAGCAGGAGATTCCTACGGTGATCTGCTTTAATAAGAAGGATCTTGCATCGCAAAAGGAGCAGGAGGAGCTTTTGGCAGCTTACCGTGCAAGCGGCTGTGAAGTACTGTTTGTAAGCGGCAGGGAAGAAGAGGGCATCGACCGCATCCGTGAAATCCTCCGTGGTAAGACAACGGTTGTGGCAGGCCCAAGCGGCGTTGGCAAGTCTACAATTGTAAACAGTCTCACTCCGGAAGCTAATATGGAAACCGGTGAAATCAGCCGCAAGATTGAACGTGGAAAGCATACTACCCGCCATGCCGAGCTGTTTGCCGTCGAGGCAGATACCTATATTATGGATACGCCGGGCTTTACGTCCCTGTATATCGAAGGTATGGAAAAGGAAGAGCTGAAGGAGTTTTACCCCGAATTTCTGCCCTATGAACCCTATTGCAGGTTTGGGGGCTGCGTACATCTGAGCGAACCGGTCTGCGGAGTGAAGGAAGCCCTTGCAGAAGGGGAGATCAGCCCAATCCGCTATGAGAATTATAAGCTGTTGTACGAAGAACTGAAGGAGAGGAAGAAGTATTGAGAGTGTGGCATTGCGGAACACTCTCTTATTTATTTGCAGAAAGAACCGGGCAGTATTATATCTTATATCAATTAGATTTTTTATAAAAAATTTGGTATAATCTATACAACTGGTTAACTAATCAAACGTATGGTATATTCTGCAAACGAGCGTGAAAACCTATACTGATAGTATAAGGAAATTACTATCGGAAGGTGAACTATGGATCTGTCAGGCATCGGAAAACAAATACGCGAAGCTCGTCTGCAAAAGTCATGGAATCAGGATCAGCTTGCTGAAAAAACCAATCTTAGTCTTGCATATATTGGAATGATAGAGCGCGGAGAGAAAATACCGAAATTGGAAACGTTTATACGAATTATTAATACACTTGAAATTTCTGCAGACGTTGTCTTACAGGATGTGCTGGTGAATGGATATCAGGTCAGAATGAGCCGGTATCTGGAAAAGATGGATCAGCTTTCCAAAGAAAAACGGGATGATATTCTGGAAATCGTCGATGTATTATTGAAAAAGGACAAATAAAGATACATGGAGAAATATAAGCTGAAAATCGGAATATGTGATGATAATTCCTATGTATGTTCTGAGATTGAAAAATCGGTTTTGCAATATGCAGGGGAAAAGGGGCATTCCATAGAAGTTGACATTATGCAAAGTGGAGCAGAGCTGTGTGAATTACTGGATCATACTGCGAATGCTCCGCAGCTATTGTTTTTGGATATTGAGCTTGGAGATACCACCGGAATTGAGGTTGGAAACCGTATCCGGAAACAGATGCGGAATCATATGATGCAGATTGTGTATATTTCCTATCGGCGCGATTATGCAGAGAAGTTATTTAAGATACGGCCTTTTGATTTCCTGGTAAAACCGGTCAGCAAAGCTGCCGTCTATGAAGTGCTTGATACCTATCTGGGTATATTTCCCTTGGAGAAAGTATATTTTTCTTATATGGTGGATCGTTATATCAGTTATATGGCCTGTGATGAAATTGTTTATTTTGAATGCCATGCGAAAAAGATTTATATGGTGACGATGTCCAAGACGATCTGTTTCTACGGGAAAATGAAGGAAGTACTGGATCAACTGGATCCGGCGAATTTCTGGCAGGTACATTATTCTTATATCATTAACCGGCATTATGTACGTGAATTCCGGAGAAATGAATTTGAGATGGAGAATGGCGCGGTTATCGGTGTAAGCAAAAAATATAAGCAGGAAATTTTACAAAAGTTATTGGAAATAAAGGGACAGTAATCATGAATATAGGTGCAACCATCATCTATCTCATCACGAACCTGATGATATTTGACATAATGATCAGATTGGAAGAGTGCTTTTTAAAGAATCACATACGAAGTGTCCAATGGCGAACCGCTGGAATTGTTGGCTGCTGGATGGTCAATAGTCTGGTATATCTGGGATTTCGAAATGATACCTGGAATCTGGTTACAAGTCTTGGAGGAATAATTGTAATAACAATTTTGATTTATAAAGGTAGTATTCTGAAAAGGGTCATGGCTGCAGTTCTTGCATTTTCCATGGGAATGGTATCCGAAACCATTGTCTGGTTTGTATTTTCATCAATTGATCTGGGCAGTCAGAATCGGTTGCAGATGGTGATGAATATTGCAGATGTGCTGATGTATTTTATTCTGCAATTACTGATAGAACATTTTTATCACTTAAGAAAGGGGGATCTTGTTGTCAGAAAATATTACCTGTTTATGATGGTGATCCCATTCTTAAGTATCTGTTTTATCTATGTATTGTTTGTAGATCAAGTGAATAATTCTTTGGTGCTGTTTGTGACTTTGCTGATTATTCTGACTCTGAATGTTTTTCTATTTTATTTATATAATAAAATGTATGAACTTGGCAAAGAAAAGTATGAAAAACAACTTCTCAAAGAAGAAATTCAGATGTATGAACGCCGGTTTGAAACGATGCAGCAGTCCAGAGACAGAATCCGTGCATTACGTCATGACCTGCTTCATCATCTGCAAATGCTTCAGCATTTTGCCCTGACAGGGAATACGGAACAGCTTGTTGATTATATCGGACGCATGAATGAGCAGATTGAAATCGCAACAAGAGGAGTGAATACAGGAAACGATGCCGTGGATGCCATTCTGGATTTCATGATTGAAAAGGCAAAACAGGAAGGGGCTGTAATTACTGTAAAAAGCAGTATCCCGAAAGAAGAGTTCATTTCCATCTATGATATCAATATTTTATTGAGTAACCTGCTTGATAATGCGATCGAAGGGGTAAAGGGCTGTTCAGATAAGGAAATCCATCTGAATATAAAAACGGAGCAGGGATTATTATGCATCTGTGTTGAAAATCAATATGATGGAATCCTTTATCAGGAAGAAAACCGTTATTTAACGCGTAAGAATGAAGACGGGCATGGCATTGGTCTTCAGAATGTGTCGGATATTGTGGATAAATATCATGGCATTATGAAAATAGAAACAGAAAATCATATTTTTAAGGTGAATCTGATCTTATATCTTTAAATCTTAGAAGGGCTGCCATGCAGCTCTTTTTTTTGATACTTTTTCTTGCAAATTTTTTAACATTTCCAGATTTTCCCATAAACCGTCATTTTTTTCCCTATTAAAGCACAGAGCGTTTTACATGATAAAATTAAGATCGAAAAGGAGGGAAATGCAGATGAAAAAGAGCATGGATAAACTGATGAAATTTTTGATAACAGGATTATTTGTTGTTGCAGGAGCAGCAGTAAATACTACCTGTCTTTTCAAACTTTATCAGGAAGAATTTGACGATGATCTACTGGATGAATTGAGGAAGTATTAATATGTATGACTATTTGTGCAGGCACGGATATGTAAATGAACACAATGCGAAGATCATTCAACTGGGACTGAACAGGGTGAAGAGCTTTCTGTTTGATCTGGCATATACAGTAATAATCGGGGGACTATTACAGATCCCGTTCGAAGCACTTTGCATGGAATTGTCTTATATTGCACTACGGAGTTATTCCGGGGGATTTCATGCATCAACACCGAAGAAATGTAAGTATTATTCGGTTATCTGGACCATGGCAGGATTAATCCTTGTGCGTTTTCACTGGACGAATCAGCTTATAACAGGATGTGTTTTGCTTATATCCTGGCTTGTACTAATGGTTATTTCACCGGTAGAAAGCAGGAACCGCAGACTCAATATAAGAGAGAAGAAAATATTTGGTCTGCGCGCAAGAGTGATTGCCACAGCAGAAAGCGCTGTGGCAGTCATTCTTATGCTTTTACATCTGTATAGCTTTGGTTATGCACTTGCAGTTGCAGTCTTTATGTGTGCGCTGATGGGGGTACTTGGAATGTGGAGTGAAAAGAGGGGGAAGACGGACAGATGAAGAGATTTCATCAATGTATGAAATTGATTATTGGAATTGCCATTGTTCTTGGAAGTTATTTCAGTGGTGTCTATTATTCAAAATACAATCAGAACAGACAGGAAAACAAGAGTACAATCACAACGATTGCAGTGGTAAATACAGATGCAGGAACGGAAGTAAACGGAGAGGACAGATATTATGCATCAGAATTGATGCATTTTCCAGATACAAATTTTGAAATGGCCGGGTTAAATGAGGCAAGAGAAGGAATCACAACGAACCGGTATGCAGCATATATCATTATTCCCAGTGACTTTTCGGTGGCCGTGGAGAGTGTAAATTGGAAGCCGGAGAAAGCAGAGATTACCTATGAACTTAATGTAGACCTGAGGGAGGATGCGAGAGTAAAGGTAATCGGAGATATTCATAATTTTATTACAGAATTAAGTACGAATGTATCCTATCTGTATGTGGATGCAATTCTAAAAGAGGTACATAGCGTACAGAACGGATCTGGTGAGATTCTTCAAAATGATACAAGGGATATGGAGGCCGTAAACGGGATTGATGTGCAGAAACTGATTGATGAACCGGAATATGAACTGCTTCAAGTGGTTGAAACGGAAATTCCAAGCCTTGATTTAGAGGAGGATTACATACAATTGGATACCGCAGTCAATATGGTATATGGAATATACCAGGAAGATATGAAAAATGCGGAGAATGAATTCACTAAAATCAAGGAACATAGTACTGGTGTCAGCAGTCAGATGGAAGCTACGACGCAGGTGTTTACAGAGATCGATATTTCTAAGGATGCAGATGGCAATACGGTATATGAAGAAGGAATGCAGAACTTATCCGGAGTGACACAGGAACTCAAGACTGCAATCGAAGAGAAAAAACAGGGAGCAAAGGAGAGACTGGGATTTAAGCAGGGGGAACAGGACCCAGCACCGGAACCAGAGCCGGAAGAAGGAGAGGTGCGGATATATCTGTCCAAAGAGGATTTGCTCGGGAAGGTTGATGAACAGATATCCACGCTGGAAGAGATGAAAGAAGAGAACAGCAGTGAATTACCGGAAGAGCCGGAAGGAGAGAGCGGCAGTGAATTACCGGAAGAGTCGGAAGCAGAGAGCAACAATGAATTTCCGGAAGAACTGCAAGGGGTTCTGGATGCACTCTATACATTAAAGGATGATATAAATAAGTACTACGAGGATGGAATCCGGGCAATTAATGATATTCCTGATGGTGAGGAACTTCTTCCGGAAGCGCAGAGAATCCTTAGTGAAGAAGTTGAAGCACCAGTTTTGCAGGAGGTTATGGCAGAACAGGGTAGAGTGCAGGAAATACTGGGGAATATGACAGGCGTTTTGCAGGATTATCTTATAGAAGTGCAGGGATATGATGCATTATCCTATCTCGAGCAGGAAAAGATTGCAGAACAGATGTCTTCCATTTATCGTACAGTACAGGATATGCAGACAGAAATTGTGGATCATGACAGTGAATACAGAGCTTATATTGTGGATGTTACGACAACAACAGATGAAAACATAGATATGCTTAAGGAAAGTCTGGATCAGTCATACGATCAGACGAAAAGTAATGTTAATCACACGGTAGAATTGCTAAAGGATAACCGGACAACATTAAATGAGCAGAATGTAGCAGTATTGGAGGATATTACGAAGAAACTTCCATACACAAGATTAGGAAATCTGGAGTACCTTCAGGTATATGATCTGATTTCACAACCTGTTGTTGAGGATGATCAGGCGCTTGAAAATATCCAGATACGGAAAACCACCGTTACATTGGAGTGGCAGGATATGGTAGTAGGATGGATCGGAATTGCAGCACTTATTGTTATTGATGCAGCAGTTCAGTTCATTTATAAAAAAAGAATGCGTGATCTGCATTCTGGAAAGGAGGGGGAGATATGGCAGGTGGAATGAATCTGGATTCCTTTGATCAGGCAATTGATCTTGGAAATGATCTGAAAGAAATTGTGAATCAGATTACGGAATCAAAGAATCAGATGATGTCAAAGGTAAATGCATTATGTGATATCTGGCAATCAGCAGCAAGCCAGCATTATAATGAGGAATTTACAGAAGTGGCAAATAAGATTGACACACTGGGAGAAATGGCAGCACAGTTCTCGGAAAATGTAGTGAACTATGCCAAGGAAGCACAGGATCTTGATGCGAGATATGCAAACAGTTAATAGTGAAATGGCTGCTGTACAGTTAAGTACAGCAGCCGGTACAGAAGAGAACACAGAAAACAATATGGACGAAAACAGCAAACTGGAACTGGACACAGAAGCCGTTTATCATAAAACAGGAGTACGTTCTTCACTGACAGATATTAATGATATTTCGGTCTTTACAGATGAGTTCGAAGAGAGAGTTTCTCTTTCGGAACAACGGAGAAATCAGACTGACAGTCTGAGAAAAGAACAGATCTTTGGAAAAGCAGATTTTACTGTGGAAGAGGAAGATGTCCGTACGGAAATGTTTCTGGATGAAGAGCGGGGAGAAATTCTCCGTATGGAACAGGAACCGTCTATAGTCATGGGAAGAAGCACTATTGCCGGCGTGATAGTATTACTGATGATATGTATAGCAGGAATATGTATTACGTTTCGCAGGAAAGGAAATTCGAAAGATGATAATAACCATTAGCCTGAAGAAGCCGGAAGATGATAAGACACTGAACATTATGGTAGAAGAAAGACAGACGATAAGAAATACATTGACGGAGCTTGAAAAAGCAGATTTCCTTTTACACAGGAAATACAGGTATATCCGGTCTGTACGGAACAGAAAGAGAATTCCTGCAGAATTCACTTATCAAGAAGCCGGAATTTATAATGGAGATATTTTAGTATTGGAATAAAGGAGAAGACAAATGCAGAAGAAGAGCAAGAAATCGGAATGGAATGCACAGACTGCGTATGATTATAGGAAACTGACTTATCCGGATGAAAAGTTTCTTTCCTGTGTGATTACGGAAGAGGAAGAGGAACTGGTTGCAGATTATGAAGTACAGAACTATTCTTCGTGCACGGAAATTCAGAATCTGTCAGGAGTTGAGAGACTGCGGGTGCTTGTGGATGTGCAGACACTGGAAGGAAAAAGCGATGAATATCTCTTTTCGCTGGCACCGCAGAATTTGTATTATGATGAGAATTACAGAGTAAAAGTGATGGAACGGGATATCCCCACCAATAGGGAAGAAGATCGTAATGATTTCTTGAAACAATATAAAGCCCTTGCTGCTTTTGCACTGCAGAAGAAATACTCATATGAGGATTACGTGGAAGGTGGAGAAGATCTTTATCGGAAAAACAGGTTGCTACAGCAAATTAGTGAGACAAAAGACAGTGGAGAATTAAAGAATCTTTTGGAACAGGAATATGTCAAAGAGAAGGAAAAAATTGCCAGAACAAAGATTTTAGTAAGTAAGAAGTCTTATCGTATGGGGAGACTTATGCTTGTTATCGTAGGAATTTCATTGTGCGTTTGTGGGGGATATCTGGCAGAACTGCTGTTGGAGGAAAAACCTGTTCTAGAGGCGAAACTTCAGGCAGAATGTGATTATCTGAAAAAAGATTATATCCGTGTTGTGGATGATTTGAAACAACTGCCAATGAACAGACTTTCTTATGACCAGAAATATGTTTTAAGTGTTTCCTATGTGAATCTGGAGAGTTTGTCACTGGAACAGAAACAGAATATTCTGGATAAGCTGCCCGTTAATGGAGATGAAAAGCTTATGGAATACTGGATTTATATTGGCAGACTACAGCCCGTGGAAGCTGAAAATATTGCGATGCAGAAATCAGACGATGAGCTGTTACTGTATGCGTATATGTTGGATAAGGATCTGACAGAAGCGGATGAAAATCTGAATGGAGAAGAAAAGGCACAGAAACTGGAAGATCTGGAGAGCAAAATTTCACATCTGGCAGAAGTATATATGAAGGAGGAGTAATGGTATGGCAGGGATTGGAAAGAACCGTGTGTTTGATTGTGCCGGACTTTCGGAATTACAGGAAAGTGCAGGACAAATGCTAGATACAGCTGCACAGGTAACCGGAGAATTGTCAGAAGAAATGCAGCGTCTTGTGAGTGCGGCAGCAAAAGTTCCTACGGAAGCCCGTTATGCGGAGCTATCCGAGGCAGCTGAGCGTTTAAGCGGAAAGCTGGATGAAACCCCATATCTTACTACGAAACAGTGGCTTACAGAGATATTACAAAAATTGCAGAGTGAAATTCCGCGATATGATGCATTCTTTGGGGAAACTCTTAATCAGGCATCCTTAAGTACAGGAAGTCTGCTTGCAATGCTTGAAGAATTGAAAGGCTTTCTTGGTAAGGGTGGACTTTCCATGACATTGCCGGAATACCGGAAAGCGATGGAGGATTTTGAAAGACGATTTGCCATACAGGAGGCAGTACTTAAAGGAAGCCTTACTCTGGCACAGACTTATCTGAAAGGAATGGTTCTCACAAGCAGCTTTAGTTGCGATCCGGTTAATCTTTCGACTGGAAATTTCTATTATGAAAAAGAAGATTTATCCATTGCAGGATATATTCCGTTGCGGTTTAAGCGATTTTATAATGCGATTGGTGAAGGAGACTCTGTTCTGGGAGAGGGATGGAGTACGCTTTTAGACATGGCAATTTTGTTTGGAAAAGAGGAACGTCTGACTCTTCGTGGAGAGGATGGAAAAGAAACGATCTTTTGCCATAAGGGGGAAGTCTATACAGACATTCATACAGGAAGAAGCCACATACAGAAAACTGCTGATGGGTATGTATATCAGGAAGGTTATGGAAAGGAATTGTTCTTTGATGAAAGAGGAAGAATTGCAAGGATCCGGAACGCGGATGGAAGGTATATTTTCTTTATCAGGGATTCCAGGAATGAAAGGATTATTAAAGCTGGAACAGGGTATCTGGATGAGGAGCGACTTAAGGAAACAGGAGATTTTTTCCAGTTTACCTATAATGAGCAGGGAAAACTCATTCGGGTAGAAGATCACACTGGGAGAAAAGTAACTTATTTCCATATGGATGGCAGGCTTCATGAAGTAACGGATACGGAAGGGTATACAATCTGTTATCGCTATGCAGAGAACAGGAAGCTGTGTGCGGTCCGAAATGCCAGAAATATCCGGACTGTACGGAATATTTATGATGAAAAGGGAAGAATTTTACATCAGAGATTTCCGGACAAAGGTCAGATGCATTATGAATACCGGAAAGGAGAAACGGTACTTACCGAAAGGAATGGAAGCCGGATTATTTATCAGCAGGATGAAAAATTGCGTAATATCCGCACGATTTATCATGACAGCAAGGAGGAAAGCAGTTATGATGATCGTGATTTGAAGACAAGCTATACGGACCGGAATGGGAATACAACAGTTTATTCTTATGATGACGAGGGGCACCTTGCCGGTATTACAGATGCATTGGGAAGAAAGAGGAGCTTTGCCTGTGATAAGCAGGGAAGGCTTCTCTGGATACAGGCAGATGGGAAAAGGCTTGTGACAAACCGGTATGATGAAAATGGCAGACATGTGGAGACAGAAGATGCCATGGGAAGAAAACAGAAAATTACCTATGGAAAATCCGGTCTGGCTGAGAAGGTGGAAGGACCGGATGGAAGCAGCTATACATTCCGCTATGATAAAAAGGGAAACCTGATTAGTATTCGGGATCCGTATGGAGCAGAAAATAATTATGAATATGATGCTTTGAATCGTGTAATCAGTACTACGGACGGAAATAGAAACCGGATGTTTTATGAGTATGATCAGAAGGATCATATCACAAAAGTAACTAACGCAGAGGGAAACAGCAGGAGATATTATTACAATGAAAGCGGTAAAGTTATTAAGGTAGTGGATTTCGATGGAGAGGGAATGGAGATTACCTACAATGATTTGAACCGGCCACAGATAATCAGGGATAAGGAAGGCAGAGAAACGGAATTGACTTATGATGTCATGTGGAATGTCAAGGAAGAATTCCTGCCGACAGGAGCTGTGGTTCATTATGGTTATGATGAGGATAACCGTCTGGCAGGATATGAAATCTATGAAACAAAGGCGCGTGAAAAGAAGTTACGGAGTGTCCGGTATCAATACGATCACAATGGAAACCGGACAGGAGTTCTGGCAGGGGAAGGTAACGATGCCATGGAGATCCGGTATGCCTATGATGCCTTGAACAGGAGAATTTCCTATACCGATGGGGAAGGGAATACAACCAGATACCATTATGACAGTCTTGGGAGAGTCAATTCTATTGAGGATGTGGCAGGAAATATTTACCGTAGGGAATATAATGAGGCAGGGGAACTAACTGCCAGGATTTCACCGCAAGGGTTTAGGAAAAGTTATACCTATGATGAAGCAGGAAATCTTACCGGTATTACGGATGCATTAGGAAGAATCACACAGGTTATTTATGAACCCGGTGGACGTAGATCAAAGGTCATTTATCCGGGAGGAGAGGAAGAAAGCTATACCTATGATGCCAACGGGAATCTACTAACGAAACGCAGAGGAAATCAACAGTTAACCTACACATATGATGTGATGAACCGTATCGTGGAAAAACGGAGCAGCGCGGGAGCCTGTCAGACGTATGAATATGATGCTTTAAACCGGATTATAGCAAGAACAGATAGCAATGGAAACCGGACAGAATATGAGTATACGCGGAGTGGAAAACTTAAAAAGGTTACCGATGCACTTTCGGGGGAAAGTCATTATACCTATGACGATGGTGATGCACTGATTCAGATCCGGCAGGGAAATAAAGAGGATCCGCAGTCACCTCATACAGAGTATGAGCGGAATTCCATAGGAGAACTGATCACTGTCCGGGATGCATTATCTAATGAGGAACATTACCGGTATGATAGTCTGGGAAGACTTAGGGAAAAAGAAGACAGGGATGGTTTTGTGACCCGGTTCTGTTATCAGGGAAATGGAGAGCTTAGTAAAATTACTTATGGGGATGGAAAAGAGGTGGAGCTTTTTTATAGTCCGCTGCGAAAATTACGGGAAATTAAAGATTCTTTTGGGGTTACCCGGATAGAGCAGGATTCTTTTGGCAGAACAGTGAAGGTTACTGATCCGGAGAACCGCACGATAGAATATCAATATGGAACCTATGGCGAGCGGCTTGGAATGCGTTCATCGGATGGTGCAGTGACACGATATACGTATGATGACCAGTTACGGCTTCTTACAGCGGATGATGGACAGGGATTTCTTTCGGAAAATACATTTGCATATGACCGTGAAGGAAGACTTTTGGAACGAACAACAGAGAACGGACTGCATACCATCTACAGCTATAATGAAATGGGAAAATTGGTGAAGATGTCCTGCCGGGATACTGGAGGAATTCTGGAAGATTATCGGTATGAGTATGATATATCAGGTAATAAGTGTGCTGTTACGAGGGAACGTCGAGGGCTTCCGGAAGAGAGCGGCAGATACGAATATCAGTATGATTCATTGAACCGGCTTACGGGGGTAAGCAGGAACGGAAAGCTGCTTCGGGAATATAATTATGATGCTTATGGAAACAGAAAAATTTTTAAAGATGTACAAAAAGGAGAAGAAACGCATTATGAGTATAATGCGGTAAATCAGTTAGTAAGAGAATTTCATGAAGAGACGGAGAAGACATACCGTTATGATAAGAGAGGAAATCTGACTGGAGAGTGGGAAAATGGGATTCTGCAGTGTACTTATGAGTATGATGCAGCGAACCGTCTGGTACATGCGGTAACTGAAAATGGGGAAGACGCATGGTATGCATATAATGGACTTGGACAGAGAATTGAAGAAAGACATGGAGAGAAGAGAACACGCTTTTTATTGGATCTGACGCGGCCATACCAGAATCTGTTAGAGAAAGAAGAGTTCCTGCCGGATGGAGAGAGTAGAAAACAGACCTATCTGTGGGGAGGAACCTTACTTGGAATGACGGAAGAAAGGGAAAATAAGAAGAGCAGTGCAGAATTCATACTGGATGAGCTTGGCAGTCCGGTTCGGCTTCTCAAGGAAGATAAAGCTTTGGAGGAAGTCTATGGATATGACGAGTTCGGAAATGGCTGGGGAGAGAGTAGTCAGCCGTTTGGCTATACCGGATACCGAAAGGATGAAACGACTGGTGCATGGTTTGCACAGGCAAGAGAGTATCAGCCTCAGACCGGAAGATTTATGGGGGAGGATGTGATCAAAGGAAGCATTGCAGTACCGAAAACATTGAATCCATATGGATATTGCTTGGGAAATCCAATAATTTGGGTAGATCAAAATGGAAAACAAGTAAATGATTCAACCAGTAATTATGTAGGGCCGGATATTGAGGAGGTACTCACTTACGATGAGAGTCATTTGCATGATTTTTTTGAATCAATGAGTGAAGAAGAGCGTGCGAGCTTTTTAAATCAATTTGATAAGTATACAAAAGAATGGATGAAAGACAGTATTATTAAAAGTCATGATGATTTAAAAGAAACACCGTATTTTTCGAATCCACAAGTAGAAGATAAAAATCAGGCACAACTATCATCGCTAGATAAAAGTATACAATATATTGATATTGATGAGCATGAGAAAATGTTTGAGGTATCAATACAATATGGTACTGGACTTTATGCTGAAATTGATTTAGACGGATTAGGAATTAAAGGAGGTGCAAAGCTATATCAAGAAGTTAGTAACACAAATTGGGGGTTATTAAAGAACTGTGGTGAAGTAGGAATAGGAGCTAGAATATTGGGATTTGGAGGGGAGGCTGGACTAAGACATAAAGTTTATCCGTGGCTAAATTATCAAGTAAAGGAAAGTGGAGCATATGTAGAAACTGATTTCTGCAATATGTCAAAGGAAAACGGTGATATATATGGAAATATTAGTGTAGGGGCATATGTAATTTTGGGAGCTCAAGTTGATGTTAAGATAAATCTTACAGACTTAAACAAATGGGTTTCTGACCGTATTATTGAATCACTTACTGAGTGCCCGATACAGGAATAGAATGTATTTCTTATATTTATAATAATGAAAGGTATATATTATATGAAAATGAAAAGAATTTTGGTTATGATAATCTATATAGTTAGTTTGGCAATGATATTGGTTGGGGGGAATTTTAGGACGAGGATCCTTTTTGACTGGTCAGGACCATTATTGCCGCAGGTGCTTATAATGTTAGTAAGTGGTGAATATTTTGACCGGATGGATCTGCCGTTTGAATATTTAGGAAGTTCAAAGGTCAATAATGAAGAAGTGGGTTTGGCAGATTGGCGTTCCATTCAGTATGATTATGCTGACCGGCAGCAGTGGACATTTGTGGTTGACAGCAGGGAAGAGTTTGGGGAACGATTTGAAAAACATGGAATAGATGGAAAGTTGGTTAGAAATTTTGATTTTGAAAACAATATTTTATTACTTTCCTATTCGCGTCCTATTCATTCAGTTGGGATTAGTGAGAAAAAGAGGATGTGGAAGGATGAACTTCCCTATGTTTATGCAGATTTTACTTATCAGGCAGAGCAAGAGCAGAATGTAATGTATTATCAGGCATTGCCGAGGGTCGAGCTGAACTTTAAAAAGGGTGAAAAGATTCAGACATATCCTTTACATATTTATGATACCCCTTACGAGGAAAGAGAAAATCCGGAATATGGGGAAGGACAGTTGCGTCGTGTAGATGGAGATCGCCTGTTTCCTAAATGGGGATGGGCATTAGAAAAGATTAATACTATAAGATAGGAGAGAAAGTAAATGAGACGATTTTGTGCGGCGGTTATAGATGTCATTTTAATGGAAGGAATTGGAATGATCTTATTTTGTGTAATTATCAGCATTTGGCGAATTTGTAGAAATAATACAATGCAATATATGGGAAGTTATTCTGGACGATGGTTGTTATATGTTCAGATTCTAACCTTGTTTCTAGTAAATATCCTGTATTTTTTCTTTTTTCTGTGGAAGAAAAAAGGAAGAACCATCGGAAAATGGATTTTAAAAATACCGAAAATGGAGAGAGAATTCATACCAGTTGGAAAGTGTCTGTTTGAAGCATTCCTTAAAACGATTGCCTGCTTCCTGTATCCGGTTACAATTGGTTATTACTTTTATTTTGACCAGATGCCTTATGACTGTTTTTTTAGTACTAAGATGAAAGCATGACATCAAAATTACTGATAATTAATACTGTCATAAATTTATATTGGACAAAATAAACAGGGGGAACAATTCAAATGATAACAGAAACCATTAAGATCTTTCGGCGTCCGGAGATTGTGACTGTGGCAAGAGAGTCTGCGGATGTAATAATTTATGGATTTGCTTACCGGATATGGATAGAAAACACGGAACTTTTGCTGGAGAAAATCGAAGAAAAGGTGGGAGAAATATACCTCAATGAGCAGCGGATTTTAATGGAACGGGGATCTGTTACACTTAAGTTTCAGGAAGGGGATAGCCTGCTTTTTGAAGAAGGAAGAATTACTTTGTTTGCAGATCAGATCGAGATTGAAATGCCGGAAGAGTTTTACCAAACTACTATGCTGGAATTGGAAAAGGAGAAACTACCTTTTGAGGGTTTCCCACATTATAAGCGTTCTCCGAGAATGATCCGCAGAGCTCCGGAAGAAGAGATTACGATCCAACTGCCGCCATCAGCCCAAAAGATGGATAAAAAGGGGCTTGTCCAGATTATTGTCCCGCCCGTTATGATGCTTGGCATTACCATAGCAGTCAGTATACTGATGAAAAGAGGATTGTTTGTTCTCATTTCTATTTTTTCTACAATCGTCAGTATTGTTACATCGGTAATTAAGTTTGTAAAGGATAAAAAAGAATTCAGGGAACAGGAGCAAAAGCGGCGGGAAGCATATGAAGTGTATTTGCTTAAGATACGAAAAAGAATCTCGAGGGCAGCACAGGAAGAACAGGAGGCAGCCTTTTATCAGAATCCTCCTGTATGCAGGCTGGAGCAGATGGTAAAGCAATATAGCAGCCGTATTTATGAACGAAGCGCTTCCGATGGAGATTTCTTAAGCTTTTGCATTGGATATGCAGATGAACCGGCCGAGTTCTCGATCAAAATGAGTTGGGATGAATTAAAACTGGAGAAGGACGCCTTGGAAGAGGAAGCCAGATCAGTATATGAGCAGCAGCGCATATTCCATAATAAACCGGTCTGTGTGAATATCAGGGAAACACATCTTGGTCTGGTAGGGGAGCGGAAAGTTTTGCACGAGCAGATAAAATTGATTGTTGCACAACTGGCTTTTTTTCATTCGTATCATGATCTGGAGATTGTAATAATTTATCAGGAGAAAGATAATGATGATTTTCAATGGATGAACTGGTATCCGCATTTTAGAATTCATGCGATTAATACATTCGGCTGTGTGAATAATGAACGTATGAGAGATCATGTTATTGGAAGCATGTATAGGATATTGAAGGATCGGAAATTAAAGCAGGAAGAAAGTCGGAAGGAGAATCGGTTTCTTCCGCATTACATTTTTATTATCGATGAGCCTTCTTTGATCATGGATCATGCTATCATGGAATATCTGGATAAGGAAGTAGAAGGACTTGGATTTTCGATTCTGTATACGACACAGATGCGATCCAGTCTTCCGGAGAATATACGGACTGTGTTGCAGTACCTTGATGCAGAGCAGGGAATATTAGTGTTGAATCATGGTGAGATGGTGAATCGCAAGATCCGTCTTCAAAGAGCAGAAGGAATTTCCTTTGAAATGATGGCAAGAAATCTCAGCGTATTAGTGCATGAGAAGGGGATTGTAACACAGATTCCAGAAAGTGTGACGTTCTTTGAAATGTATCACGTGGAGAGGCCACAGGAACTTGCTGTTTTGGACAGATGGAAGAAGAATCAGGCTTATCGTTCTTTGGCGGTACCATTGGGATTGCGTGGACCGGAGGATTATTTATATCTTAATCTGCATGAGAAAGCACATGGACCACATGGTCTGGTAGCTGGAACTACCGGTTCTGGAAAGTCAGAGATTATTCAGTCCTATATTCTGTCATTAGCAGTAAATTTCCATCCGCATGAAGTGGGTTTTCTGCTGATTGACTACAAGGGTGGTGGAATGGCAGGATTGTTTCAGAAGCTTCCACATCTGCTTGGAACTATTACGAATCTGGATGGAAGTGAAAGTCTGCGTGCCATGGCATCCATTAAGAGTGAACTGTCCAGAAGACAGCGATTGTTTGGACGAAATCATGTGAATCATATCAATGATTATAATAAATTGTTTAAGGCGGGACAGGCAGAAGAACCATTGCCACATCTTTTCCTTATTAGTGATGAATTTGCGGAGTTAAAGAAAGAACAACCGGAATTCATGTCAGAACTGATATCTACAGCACGAATCGGACGAAGCCTTGGAGTTCATCTAATTCTGGCAACACAAAAACCATCCGGAGTTGTGGATGATCAGATCTGGACCAATTCCCGTTTTAAACTGGCCTTAAAGGTACAGAATGAAGCGGATAGCCGGGAAATTCTGAAAAGCCCGGATGCTGCTTTTATTACACAGGCAGGGCGAGCTTATTTGCAGGTGGGAAATAATGAGATTTATGAACTTTTTCAGTCTGCATACAGTGGAGCGCCTTATCGGACAGAGGCAAGAGAGGAAGAGGAAAACCGTTTGGTTTATATTGTAAATGAGCTTGGACAGGGTGAATTGGTAAATCGTGATCTGAGTACTGGAGGAGGAACTGCAGGAGTGGAGATTACGCAGCTTGATGCAACTATTGCTCATCTGGCAGAGGTATATCAGGAATTGAAACCAATTCCGGTTAGAAAACCCTGGCTTCCACCGTTACCGCTTCATCTTATAAGTCCCTGTGTACAAAAATATGTATCCAATATCAATAGAGAGGAACAGTCTCAATCCCTTGATCTTAAAATTAAGATTGGAATTGTGGATATACCTGAGGAGCAAAGTCAGGAGTTTTACGAGATTGATTTAATGAAGGATGGTAATGTGGCATTTTTTGCAGCACCAGGATTTGGAAAAACCATGTTTCTGACAACTGTATTGATTAGCCTCGCACTTAAAAATTCAGTAGAGATGCTGCATTTTTATGTGTGTGATTTTGGAAACAGTGGTCTTATTCCGTTATATGGAATACCACATACGGCAGATTATATCACCATGGATGATACAGAAAGGCTGGGGAAACTTGTAAGAATTCTGGGAGAAGAAATTAGCAGACGTAAGAAGCTATTTGCGAGAAAGATGGTACAAAACTTTGAAGTGTATAACCAGTCGGCAGGTGAGCCGTTAAAAGCAATTGTAGTTTTGGTAGATCATTATGACGTGGTGAAAGAAGCAGGACAGGAAATAGAGGATTTCTTTGTACGTCTTGGACGTGACGGGGCAGGACTTGGAATTTATATGATTGTTACAGCTTCCAGACAGGGCGGTATTAAGTTCAGCGCCATGAATAATTATAAGCATAAAATCACTGGATTTATGATTGAACGCGCTGATGTGATTGGAATTATGGGAAGGAGTAATTATTTTCCACCGGAAATTCCGGGCAGGGTTTTAGTAAAATATCATAATAGTATGAGTCTGATGCAAATGTATACATTGGTGCCGTTTGAAAATGAACTTGAGTATAATCAGAAAATAGGAGTGCTGATCGGACAGATCCAGAAGATGTATCCGACACAGCAGGCACCAAGGATTCCAGTTCTTCCAGAACATTTCACGTTCCCGATGATGGCACAGTATGGGAATCCGGCTAAGGATGAGATCGCGATAGGTTTACAGAAGGAGAAAGTGGAAATTGTAGGATTTCGCAAAACATCAGCGCCATTTCTTATTGTGGGCGATTCGGGGAAAGGAAAGACGAATTTGTTAAAGATAATTTTGGAGCAGCTTGTGGGAGAAGCCAGAATTTATCTATTTGACAGTAGTAGTCGTGAATTGTTTTATCATCGGGGAGATGAGGGACTTTCCTATGTGGATACCGGAGAAGAATTGGAAGACTTTTTGGATGAATTTCCTGAAAAACTGCTTCAAAGAAAGAGTGCTTATCACAAAGCACTGGAGAGTAATCCGCGACTGTCTCCTAAAGAGTTTTATGAGTCAATAGAGTTAATGGTATTAATAATTGATGATACTGATGAACTTGCAGAACGTTGTTCCGGTACACAGAAAGCTATGGCGGGATGCTTGGCGCTTGCAGCAGAAACAGGTTGTGGAATTATTGCCACGGTTCAGAGTATGAAGAGTAAAGGGTATGATGAGGTGACAAAATTCTTTAAAACAACGACAGAAGGAATTCTGCTTGGAAATCCGGGATCCAGTAGTGTATTCCCTGCTGTATCGGCAAGGAATCTTCCAGTTATGGGAGAGGGACTATTGTATCATGGTGGAGAGTTTGAGCGGGTATTGCTGCCTGGATTTGAGATGACACAGGAAGAAGGAGACGAATGATGGGGCATACAGGTGGATTGGCAGAAATGCTCAGACGCATGGAAAAGCAAAGAGAGATTATGCAAAAGATTGCAGAACTGACAGCCAAAGTAAATGTGGCACGTGAAAGCAGGATAGAACTTTCAAAAATTAATCAGGAAATCACATTTTCCTGTGAAAACTGGAATAGTGGTCTGGCGAGTTTTGAATCTGGGGAAATGTCAGTAGTAGTTGTGGTGGATCGTTATGAGGGGGAGAGTGCAGAGACGATCCGAAATAAGCTTCCGGATATCATAGAAAAGATGCAGAATACCAATGCAGAAGCAACTGGCGTACAGGGTGAAATTGCGGAACAGATCAGCAGGTTGGATGAGTACATAGAAAAGCTGGAGGTGAAGATTGGGGAATTAAGACAGCAACTGGCCGCATTATAGGAGGAAAATCATGGCAGAGATTGTAAACCTGCAAAGCGCAGAATATGATATGGCGCTTGCAGATTATCGTGCACTTCATGAAACAATATTGGAAGATTTGCGCATTATGAGCAGTGAACTTCAGGCACTTTCTCAAGTGGATGGAGGTTTTCATGTGGAAAAGCTTTCTGCAAAAACAGAAAGTCTTTTACAGATTTTAGATGGTCAGATCCTTTCCCTGTTGAAGACGGAGATGGAACTGGCAGAGAACGCAATGAGCGATTTCGCTACAGTAGTCTTACAGATAGATACAGCATGTGGAGCATAGGAGGACGGGATGGCAAATAACAGGAATATGGCAATTGATACACATGAGGCACCTGCCAGACTTGCTGAATTACGGGCTGATGCAGATGCTCTTTCAGCACAGACACAGGAGAACTATCAGTCTCTGATTGGAAGTCTGGCAAACTCAAAAGGAGATTTTATTGAAGCATTGAAGCAGCAGATGAAAGCAGAGGAAGAAATGATTCGGGAGGTATACAGTCTATATCAGACGGTTTTACAGTCCTTGCAGGAGGCTGAAAGTGATTTTGAAAAATTGGATGAAAATTATGCGAAGGGGTGAAATTATTAAAAAAATTAATATTTTTCTGGTAGTAGGAACACTATAAAAATTACTAAAGAGGACGAAAAAGATGCATTATATTATTGTGCTTGCTGATGGATGGGGATACATATTTGGGGGAATCAATGTATTTAATAAATTGTTATGCGAAGCTATGGTCCAAAAAGCAAAAAAAACTTTGATTGAAATAATTTGTATTGCGCCAGACATTGGACTGAATGATATTGAAAAAGCCGAAGCTGAAGGTATTAGTCTATTAAGTCTCAATAAGGAAGATTTACAAAACCCAAAGGAGATAGTCTCGAAATTAAGGAAACAATATAACATTGGAGAGTGGGATGAAGTAGATTGGATTGGACATGACACATATACGGATGAAATTGCTCTTAGATGCCGTGACGAGTGGAAAGGGAGTAAATGTGCCGTTGTTCATCATATGGCATATGGAAAGTATTATCCTTTACTTAATAAAGATACAAAGGAAACGGAGGGTAAAGAAAAGCATCAGAAAAACGTATTAAGAAAAGCAGACTATGTCTTTGCCAATGGACCTGTGTTGACAAAGAATGCACAAGATATAATAGGCAATAAAGAAAAGGTAAAAACAATATATCCGGGTATTGTTGATGTAAAAGGAGCTCGCAACTATATTAATAATGATTTTTCAGTGGTAACATTCGGACGGGTCGAACTTGATAATGGAATAAAAAGAAACAATACCATTATTAAGCAGGTTTATTTAGCAGTAGCTGCATGGGCTGAATTTGCCAAGACATATTTGGGAGCTGGTGATGATACTACTATGAAAGTATATGGGAAAAATGGGGAGGATCAAGTTGACAAAGAACTTGAAAATATTCTTTCGACTTACTCTGATTCGGTATATGCATTGTCATCAATCATGTATGAGAAAAATCGTGAAATCCTTCTTGATGATTTGGCTGAATTTTCGGTATGTCTTGTGCTGTCATTGCGTGAGGGGTTTGGCATGACTGCGCTGGAAGCTGTATCAGCGGGGGTTCCGCTTGTGGTTTCAAAGAAAAGTGGGTTTTATGCTATGTTATGTGAAAAACACTTAGAAAATTATGTTCATGGGGTTGAAATTCAAGGAAAGACAGAAGAGCCTTATTTTACGGACAATGATCTCAAGAATGTAAAAGCAGCATTATATAGTATTTATAAAAATCAAAAGAAAGCTAAAGATGATGTCTTTTTGTTAAGAGAAAAATTGAAGGAAAGCCAGCTTACATGGGAAAAATGTGCAGAAGATGTGTTAAAAGCTTTAGATCCGGATTTTGAAGAAGAGGAAGAAGGCATTTTTGGAACAATGCGACATTTTGATGAAATAGAAGGATTATATGATAATGCAAAGCCTATGATTATTGGTAGTGTTAATTCTTCGGATTGGGGAATAATTTGTCTTGGTGAGCAGGTTGATCTATCAGTTAGGCAAGGTGCAGTTAATCCAGCCGATGTTGATGAATGTTTAGAGTATATAAAACTTGCTGCATACTACAATGAAAAGTTGCCAGTAAGACATAAGTTTAAAGTCAGATGGATGTTTTTAGAAAGAATAAACCCTTCCCATGTGGTAGGAATAGAATATCTCTATCATCAAGAATGTAAGCCTCTTTACTCAAAGGAGGATATTAAAAGGTTATTCTATGATGAGGAGGAATTATGGAGTGGCATTATAAATACAGTACAGGTGAGAATAACTAAGGTTAATATGTCATCTGACTATTATTTTGAAAATGGACCTGAGTATGGCGGGGGAGATGGATATGAATAAGTGGTGCATTAATTAATCAATTGAATTGATGAAAAACGTGTGAAGATATGATAAGATATATAATAGATAATAAGAAATTATCGGTTACAATTTATGAATTGGCTAATAAGGAGTGGAGAATATGGACAGTTATAAAATATATCCTAAACAATTTAGAAATGCTAAAATACCAATCGAAAAAAATAAATGTTTTTTTATTATGCCATTTGCAGATGAGTTTGATATTGTATACGGTGAATTAAAATCTCTGTTAGGAAAAGATGGATATATTTGTACAAGGGTAGATGAAATTTCTGGGTCAACACCAATTATAAATAAGATTCTTACCGAATTGTTAAAAGCTCAATTTGTAATTGTTGATTTGACTAATTGTAATCCTAATGTATTTTACGAATTAGGGATAGCTCATACATTCAAAGATGCTGAAAACATTTTTTTGCTAAAACAGAAAGGATCCATAGTACCTTTTGATGTTACTCATTTAACATATCTTGAATATGATATAAATAATTTAAAATACATAGCAGCGTTGCTAAAACAGTCTTTGAAAAAAAGGAAATATGTTTCTGATTTTGATGATATTTTAAATGTTAAGGGAATAATTGAATATATACATGATAACCAGGATGAATTTATTGATATTTTACATGATATGATTGGTGATGATATGTCATATATTATAGAAATAATGCAAAATCCTCGAGGTATGGAAGAAAATTGTGTAAGAAAAGTATTAGATAGTTTTGAAAAAAAACTAAAAAATTATATTTTTTTAGAGACCCATTTATGGCTATCTGGATTGTTTGATTTTTATGCAGAACTATTAATATCGTGTGGTTTATATTATGATATCACTCCATATATTAATAGATTCGAAAATGAATTATTTTTGAACTCCCCATTAAGTATAATAGATATACAAACATATAAAATAGACTTCATGCTAAGATTTGCTAAAAATAATTGTTGTTTGGGATGTGTAATGCCTTGGATTGTTCAATATTTTAGAAATTCTAAATTCGGAACAATTGATTTAAACCGGTATAAGTTAGAATCTTTTCTGTTAACAACAGAAAATAAAGAAGTAAATAATATCATAAGCATATCGATGACAGATAAGGATTGTCATATTAGAGAACATTTTGCAGACATAATAGGTGAAAAGAAATTAATTGAGGCTAACGCTGTTTTATGTAAGCAATTACTTGTGGAAAAAAATTATTTTACTGCGGCTAGCATTATTGAAGCAATGGGAAAGTTAGAAATACAGGAAAATGCTACCTATATTAATGAATGGCTATCAAAAAATGAAGAGAACATTCTAAGAACTAAAAGCTACTTTGTGTTGAAACACATAAGAATTGCACTTTTAAAACTGAATCCTAATGAAAGAGAATTATTCGATGAAAAATATCTTCAGTATTTAGGTGAATTTATAAGCTGACCGATAATAAGCAGATACTAACATATATGCAAAATAATGATATAACAAAATTGAGGCAGAGATCTTTCATTGACTCTGCCTCAATTTATTATAATCCCCATATTTTTTTAATTAAATTAATATCAATATTATTTATTAATTCTTCAATATCAAAATTTTTTTCCATGCATTTCATAAATTCTAATAAGTATTTCTTTTGAATATGGGGATCTTGTTCCACACAAAATAGTGTATTAAGCAAAGATCTACAACCTCTTTGAAAGTATGAGAAGAAAATATCTTTATAATCTTCAAAACAATTTTGGTTTTTTAAAAAATCCCTTATATCCAAATTGGACTCAAAAAAGTCAGTAATATGTTTTTTGGAAAAACTATGCATTATAGAGTTAGTTCGCTGATAATAGTGAAGGTAATTATCCGGAATTAAGATAATATATTTTGAATAATAAAACAATTTAAACATAAATACATTATCTTCAAAATAAGTATCTGGAAACAAGATATTATTAGCAGTTATTAAACTTGTACGATAAACTTTGTTTCCAACTAAGGGACTTATACGTTCAGAATAATTTTGGAGATCAGTCAATAAAGTTAAGGCAAGATCCGAATCAATTATATTTTCATTTTGATAAGTATATCTTTTTTGTGATAACATGCAAGAATCATATTCTGTTATCACCCCTATAACAGCAATATCGCATTGTGGATTACATTCCAGCAGATCTAAACATTTTTCATATGCATTTAAATCAATCCAATCATCACTATCTATAAAAGTAATATATTTTGTTAAACAATTAGTAATTCCTATATTTCTGGCCATACCAGGCCCCTGTCTTCTGGATGTATAACACTCAATAAAATCATACCTTTGAACATACCAACGGATAATATGTAATGAATCATCTGTAGATCCATCATCAACGATTATAATTTTTATATTTTTAATACTCTGATTAATAATAGACTGTAAACAACGTTTTATATATTTATCATTATTGTATAATGGAATAATAACAGTTAAAATATATTGATTATTCATGCTTTTCCTCACTTCCTATTCATTATGGTAGAAATTTTCAAGAAAACGAAACTGCATTTTTGCTTCTTCTACAAGACTGGTACAATCCAAGCAGTAATTATTTGCTTTGTTTTGAATAATAAAGTCTAACTGATACTTGCTTATATCTTCAATGTTGGCGTAATTTCCTTGGAAGGCATAAGATCGAATTACATTATAGGTTTTAATGTTATACACAATAGGAAAAACTGGAATATTCGCTAGCCATCCTAAAATTACAGAATGAAATCGTGTACCAATAATGTATTGAGAATCTAAAAAGTCTAGCAAAAAACTGTCTAAATTATATCCATTATATTCTAATACCTGTATTTTGCCATAATATATAGTTGGAATATACTTTAAAATTTCGTGAACTGCTTGCAAATCGCCCTGGTGCTTGCAAAAAGCAGCAAATTTTATATTGTAGTCATTTTTAATGTAATAAATAGAAATATTGGCTAATACTTGAAAATATTCTTCCTGAGAATATTTATGAAGACCAATTCGTTGATTATTATAGATGCATGAAATCGAAATAGACTTAGCACGCTGGTAAATGCTGTTTTTAAATCTATAATTGAAAATAACATCTGGAGCCCACCTAACATTAGATAATTCTTTAAATAAAGTGTAAGACTGACCATCTCGAAAACATATATCTTGTAATGTTGAAAACCAGTTTTTATATAGTTCAAAATGTTTTCTTTCTGTATAGGGGCCAAAATTTGCACCCATAATTATAAAAGGAATATCTAAAAAAATTCTAGTATCTGTTACACTTTTATATTTTGTATAAATATTATGTGTATCCTTGGGTTGCATAAAAAGTGATCCACCTATCATTACTTCCAAATCAAATTTGATTTTCAAGATATCTTCGCGAGAACATATTTTTATGTTGGGAATTATTCCAAAGGCATCAGTATATGGTTCTGATTTTATAATGTAAAAAATAATATCTTTAAAGCGTTCACAAATAATTCTGATAAACAGATCATCGCCTAAGTTATTTACAAGATAGGCATTTAATAAAACTCTCTTGTACAAGTAATCGCCTCCTAATCATCAAATAAAATATCTTAACCGATAATTTCTTATTATCAATTAAAAAGACAACCCTTTACGAGTTGCCTTGATGACTAAATTTTGAAATTTTTTCGTGGATGTTTGGCAATAAGGATGTCACGCTGCTTTGACATAGCAACATGAGTATATATTTCTGTTATATTGATGGAACTGTGACCAAGCATTTCCTGGATATAACGGATATCGACATCCGCCTCTAACAGACTGGTTGCGAAAGTGTGTCGAAACATATGAGGGGTGATGTGCAGATCAATCGCAGCAAGAGAGGTATATTTATTTATCATTCGCCGGACGGATTGATCGGACAAGGCTTTACCGGATGGACCTACAAAAAAATAATTATAGTTCTCGATTTCTGCGATAAACTCCTTTTTATATTCTTTCAGAATATGAATCACATCATAATTGCCAATCTGGATACGTCTCTGTTTAGAACCTTTTCCAAAGATAAGAATGATCCCATCATATAAATTTACATCATCATTTTTTAAAGTGCACAGTTCAGAGATTCTCATGCCCGTGGCAAATAGAAGTTCCGTGACAGCGGCATCTCTTAAGGTACTTCTTTTTTGATAATCGGTTTTGGCACGGTCACGTTGTCTGTAAATTGTGGTTAAAAAAGTTTCTACAGTATGCAGCGGTATTGTCTTGGGTAATATGACAGGCTCACGAAACCGTACCTGAATTTTGGAAAAAGGGTTTCGGTCGATCAATTCTTTATATTCAAGATAATGAAAAAAGGCTTTCAAAGAGGCAATTTTTCGCTTTACTGTTTTGGGCTTGTACTTTGTGTGAAGATTCCCGATATGATTTTCTAGTGTTTCCGATGTGATTTTCGTAATGTCCGGGACGGAGGTCCATTCTGAAAATTGGTTTAAATCGATTCGATATGCTTTCAGCGTTTTTGCATCCAGACGTTTCTGGGCACCACAGTATTCCAAATAGTTTTCAATAAGTGTTTGTAAGTTATGCATCATTGAGAGCTCCTTTGTCTTTGTTTTATTTTCAAGCATATATGCAGGAGTCAGAGATTACAAATATTTATGCGTTTTAATCTGAAATTGGCTTGCTGCACTTGTTATAATGGGATTTTAGACAGCTTTTTATGTATTTTAGGCAGATTTTGCCAAATTTTCCATTAAAGTGACATTTTTTTCCCTTTAAAAGCATAGGGCGTTTGGAATGATAGAATTAAAAAGGGAAATGCACTGGGAGGAAAATGAAAATGAAAACTTTAAAACGCCATCTCACGGTGACGATCTGTTCTGCGGCTGTCCTTTTTCTTATAATACTTGTTATGATACAGTCTGTTGAAAAGAATAAAATAATGGGTGATCTCGGCCAGTTAAAACAAAGAAACATGGAATTGCAAAAAGCCTGCGATGAGCTTCAGAAGCAGATTGAACAGTATGAGAACAGCAATGCGGAGTTAGAGGAAGAGCTCATAAAAGAGAAAAGGACGGCAGCTGCTGGCTGGCAAACTTTTTATGGGGTATGGAATGTCTCATTATATGGTGAAGATGATTCTGTAACTAAGGCAGAAGCATATTGTGAATGTGTTGCTATGCACCATGATCGGATATGTGTAAACGGAAATGAGATATTAGAGGAACCGGTTTATGATATTGAGGTAAGGAAGAGTGAAGATGTAATAAGGGAACTGGAAACATTGGGGATGAATAGTGAAGAACTCAGAAAGTTTCTGCATACAGAATACTGTGTAGAAATGAACCTTGAGGCAAGCCAGCAGAGAACAGAATTTTATCCGGATGCAAAAGAGCTTGTTGAGAAGGCCAGATATTATGTCATTAGTGAAGATCTTATGATCTGTATTTGTTCCAGTGATAGAGAAAAAATATATATTTTCAATAGTTATATCAGGGAGTTTTATGAATAAGAAAAATGAACAATTGCCAGGAATTATAAAGATGGTCATTAGTGTGGAAATCATCGCTTTTGTGCTGCTTATGATATATTTTATCTTTCAGGATAGAGGTATCCATGAGATGATAAGTCAAAGGGAAGAGATGCAGTATACCTATGGGGAACTTCAGAAAGTCTATCGTGAGTATCAGGATTCTCTGGATAAAAATGAGCGCATGAAACAGTCACTGATCCAAAAAAGAGAGGATCAGAAAAGAAGAATACCGGATGGACTGCAGGTTATTTATGGCTCATGGATAATCACTCCTTATTATTCAGGAGGGGAAGTGGTGAAAGAGGAAAAGATCAATGGGAAATGACCATAACCAGCGACAGTGTCCGAATAGGAGAACATGAGATTGGGAAGCCGGTGTTTTGTATGTCTGTAAGAAATAAATGGAATCTTATTTATCTTACTTTGGAAAGATATGGTATTTCAAGGGAGAAAGCCAAGGACCTCATACCAGAGGGATATTATGTAGAAATAAAGCTCGGACAGTCGGAATGTGAGGAGAATATATTATTATCAGAGGAAGAAGAACTGATGTGGAAAACGAAATATTATCTTGTAGATGAAGATACCATGTTTGGAGTTTCATCAGAAGAGAAAGACACAGTTTACTATTTACATAGAAGTAAATAATGTGGATATCAGATTTGGGAGAGGTTATGTGTAGCTTAAATAAGAAATGGATTTATACAGTAATAGGACTCCTATTGATTGGTGCCGGTATATTCTGTATAGGGATTCTGCAGACAAGAAAAACGGATGCTCTTCGTGACGATCCCGTTTACGGTGACTGGAAAGTTACGCGTATTGTTACATATGAACCAATGTGGCGTTATGGACAGCAGTATTTAGGAAGTGAACTTGGAAGAACGATATCCATTACGCCGGACAGTATTTCAGACAGTAGGTTACTGGAAGAAGCGAAGTCGTTGGGACAGGTCATTTATGAATTTGAATATGATGATTATGACAGATATAAATGGGATCTGTCGGATAGAGAAGAAGTACGCAGATTTCAATTGAAACATCAACTGATCATATGGATGACAGGATTTTCTATAAATGAGATATATGAGTATACATTTTATGCCAAAGCAACTCCACCTGATTCTTATATCATGGATAAATTCGATATTTTAATGTTTGAACAAAATCACACATACTATTTATTAGCAAATTTCCCACTTGGGTATTATATTTTAGAGAGGGAGAAAACCCAGAAGAGTAAGGATATATCCGGAGAATGGATGATTGATTATCTGGTTAGTGAAAAGGAAGGAATTGTTAGACCAAATTTGGATTTTCTGGAAGAATATGGAAAGATCTATACCTTCGAAACTGGAAAAACTGCTGAAAATGGAAAGGAATTTCAAGCTTCTTATGTAACGCATAGGGAAAATCGGGTGGAATATGAGCAGGAGAATCATATTCAGGATGGACTGGGGATAAAGAACAGGGAAATTACATGGATTGAAGTAAAATCAGACGAACAGGATGCCTTGCGGATCATCCCAATTAACAGGCGGGAAGCGTTGATTGGTGTTCGGGAAAGATGGTATCACGCCCGAAAGTTTGAACAGAAGAAAGAATATGATCTATCTCCAGATAATTATTTTCAAGATTGCTGGAAACCGGTGCAACTGCTCTATATAGAAGATAAAGGAAAACAATGGACAAACTGGATGGATTGGCTATATGATGAGCCCTTACAACCTTATGGAATACAATTCTATGGGAGTATCTTTAATGAGTTAAAAATGTACCTATATACAGTTCCACAGATGGAAGAACAGATGATAATCCCACCGAATGTTCAGATGATGCTGGATACAGATAAGTCGTATTGGGTTGCATATCAGTATATAGATCGCTATCTGGAAATAAGAGATAGCTGGATGAAATTTATTATACTTGATGAACAGACCATGATTTGTGAATATGATGGATTTTGGTATTTAGTTGAGAAAAGTGATGTAAACATGAAGGAAATGGTGGATTATACGGTATGAAGAAAAGAATATGCAGGATATGTTTCGTGCTGTTTGGAGCAATGATAATAGTAGCTTTTCTGGCAAAATTCGTACTTAAAGACAAATTCCTTTAGTGGAAAAGGAAGATATGCCTGCACCTACGTTAATTGCATCGGAAAGAGAAAAAGAACTTATTCAGGAGGTTACCAAGTTGCGAAAAGAAAAAAATATTTCTCAAAATAAGTTAGCAGAACTGACTGGAAATAAGCAACAAGCGATATCTCGAATGGAAAAGAATGAGCATAGTCCATCTTTAAAGCTGTTTTGCAATATGGTAAATGCACTAGGATATGATATAAAATTAGTAAAGCAAAATGTTTAATAAACAAAGCACCAACGGAAAGAATCATATCTTTCTGAAGGTGCTTATTTTAATCCTGCTGCTTGTTGTGAATATTATGAACAGCCTTTTCAAGTTCTACATTATACCAACGGTTACGAATAATTTGCTGTTGTAAATCTGCAATACGTTTATTGGTGTAATGCTCCATTCAGGTCATAAGGAATGTTGGAGATCAAGCGTAGAAGAGAAAATACCGTTTGAAGAAGAGGAGCAGTAAAGATGGCATATGAAATTTCGATTAGCGAGAAAATTACATTAACTATTCAGGAAGCGGCTAAATTAAAGGACAAGTACACGCACATAGAACTTGACTAAAAAAATGCAACACAAAGAAGCTTATCTATGGTATAATATTTCGTACTGTATTTAGGCTTCTTTTTTTGAAAGGGGCTTATTATGAGAAAAGACTTAAAAGGTAAAGAACTGGGTGTGGGTATCACCCAGCAAAAAACGGTTTATATAATGCAGGCTTTGTTGATAAGCTGGGCAAAAGGAGGGTTAAGCGTTTTAAAAAGCTACAAGAATGTAGAAAGTGGCTTGTAGCAGGTGCGTTGAAGGTTATATAATTCTATAAAAATCCTTATATTTATTATAAAAATGTAACACCAATTGTAACACCTGCATAATTCGTAGGCTTGAAAAGCTTGTAAAATCAATACTTTTAAAGGAGATAAGATAAATATGAAATTAGGAATCGTGGGCTTGCCCAACGTAGGAAAGAGTACATTATTCAATTCACTGACCAAGGCAGGTGCGGAATCTGCAAACTATCCGTTCTGTACCATTGATCCCAATGTGGGTGTGGTAGCCGTTCCGGACGAGCGTTTAAAGCTTTTGGGAGATCTGTATCATTCCAAAAAGGTAACTCCTGCTGTGATCGAATTTGTGGATATTGCAGGTCTTGTAAAGGGCGCTTCCAAGGGGGAAGGTCTTGGTAACCAGTTCTTAAGCAACATCCGTGAGGTGGATGCGATTGTGCATGTGGTACGCTGCTTTGAGGATCCGAATGTGGTACACGTTGACGGGAGTATTGATCCTCTCCGTGATATTGAAACTATTAATCTGGAACTGATTTTCTCCGATCTGGAAATTCTGGAGCGCCGGATGGCAAAGACCGGTAAGGCAGCCAGAATGGACAAGTCCCTTGCCAAGGAGGCAGAGCTTTTGGAAGAGCTTATTGCACATCTGGAATCAGGAAAGATGGCAAAGAGTTATGTGACTGATGATGAAGACAAGCAGGCGATCTTAAAGAGCCTTAATCTGCTTACCTATAAGCCGACCATTTACGCGGCAAACGTTGCAGAGGATGATCTGGCAGATGACGGTGCCAATAATCCGGGTGTGCAGAAGGTACGCGAGTTTGCAAAAGAAGACGGAAGTGAAGTGTTTGTAATCTGTGCCCAGATCGAGCAGGAGATTGCAGAGCTGGATGATGATGAAAAGGCAATGTTCCTTGAGGATCTCGGATTAAAAGAATCCGGTCTGGAGAAACTGATTCGTGCAAGCTATTCTTTATTAGGTCTGATGAGCTTCCTGACGGCCGGAGAAGATGAAACCAGAGCATGGACCATTAAGATCGGCACGAAGGCTCCGCAGGCAGCCGGTAAGATCCATACCGATTTCGAGCGTGGTTTTATCAAGGCTGAGGTTGTTAATTATAAGGATCTTTTAGAGCAGGGCTCTCTTGCAGCCGCAAGAGAAAAAGGACTTGTCGGAATGGAAGGTAAGGATTATGTGGTCAAAGACGGTGATGTAATCCTCTTCCGATTCAACGTATAATAGCAGTTCCACCGTGCAGAAATGTTTTTTCCGAATAATATGGAGGCACGGTTAAGACATGTGCATGTGAATGGAAAGAAAGAGAGTGTACACAATATGATGGATCAGATGGAAATTGCATTCCCTAATCTGGGAATTGATCTGAAATATGTGCCAAAGGGATTTACCATTTTTGGAGACTTTACAATTGCCATTTACGGAATTTGTATTGCGGTCGCAGTGATCTGCGGGTACCTGATGGTAGCGAGGGTGGCAAAGAAGACCGGACAGAATCCGGATACCTATTTTGATTTTGCAATCTATGCGGTAATCTTTTCCATTATCGGAGCGCGAATCTATTATGTGATCTTTCAGTGGGATTATTACAAGAATCACCTGTTAAGCATTCTGAACCTGCGGGAAGGCGGACTTGCCATTTATGGCGGCGTGATTGTGGCTTTTATTACGGTCTTTGTATACAGTAAGATCAAGAAGCTTAATCCCTTCCGCCTCATGGATACGGCATTGCCGGGACTGATCCTCGGACAGGCAATCGGCCGGTGGGGAAATTTCTTTAACCGTGAGGTATTCGGTGAATATACCGATAATCTGCTTGCCATGCGGCTTCCGATTGAAATGGTGCGAAGTGGGGATATTTCCGAAAATCTGCGGAATCATATTATAGAGGGAACGAACTACATTCAGGTGCATCCGACCTATCTGTACGAAAGTCTCTGGTGTCTGATGGTTCTTGCGATTATGCTCATTTACTGGAAGCATAAGAGGTTCGAAGGAGAGATCGCCCTGATTTATCTTGGCGGCTATGGGCTTGGCCGGGCATGGATCGAAGGAATCCGTACCGACCAGCTTTACATTCACGGAACAACGATACCGGTTTCCCAGGTACTTGCGATTGTCCTAGTGGTCTTTTCCGTGATCTGTGGTGTGGTGGTTCGCATCTGTTTAAAGAAGAAGGAAGAGACGAAAAAAAATTTTGTGGGGGAAGATCAGACCTGAAACACTATATCTAGTTGGTGGGATAACACACCACACAATATAAGCAAAAATTAAAGAGAAATCCAGTATTTATGCGCCTTGTGAGACTCACAGGGCGCTATTTTTATGCTTGCAATCCCTATCTCAATAGGGTAGAATAGACCTAAAAGTGGTGGAAAGTGGTAGATAGTGTCAACCAAGTGGTAGAAAGTGGTGAATTGTATCAATGTTTATGGGTGAATACAATCATACAATTGATGCCAAAGGCAGACTGATCATTCCTTCCAAATTCCGTGAAAGTTTAGGCGATGAATTTGTAGTGACCAAGGGGATGGATGGCTGCCTGTTTGTGTATGACAACGAAGAGTGGAAGAAATTTGAAGAAAAGCTTCTCTCACTACCCATGATGGATAAACAGGTAAGACAATTTACCAGATACTTCCTGGCAGGCGCAGCCAGCGTGGAAGTGGACAAGCAGGGACGAATTTTAATCCCTTCGGTTTTACGGGAGTTTGCAGATATTACGAAGGACGCCGTTTTAGTCGGTGTAGGAAGCAGAATTGAAATCTGGAGCAGGGAACGCTGGGAAGGAACAGTTTCCTTTGAGGATATGGATGAGATTTCCAATCATATGTTTGAGCTTGGGATTGGAATCTAAAGGGGTTAACGAATGGAATTTAATCATACGTCAGTGCTGTTAAATGAATCAATCGAAGGCCTGAACATCAAGCCGGAAGGAATTTATGTGGATGGAACCTTAGGCGGGGCAGGACATGCCAGCGTGGTTGCAGGCAGACTTACCGGTAAGGGACGGCTCATCGGCATCGATCAGGATGAGGCAGCGATTGAGGCTGCCACTGCGAGATTAGAGCCATTTAAAGAGCATGTGACGATCGTTCGTGACAACTACCGGAATACACCGGCCGTTTTACAGCAGCTACAGATTGATGGAATTGACGGAATGCTGCTGGATCTGGGAGTTTCCTCTTATCAGCTTGATAATGAAGAGAGGGGATTTTCCTACCGGTATGATACGCCGCTTGATATGCGGATGGATCAGCGGAGCAGCTTTTCAGCAAGAGAGATCATTAATGAATACAGCGAGATGGAACTGTTTCGGGTGATTCGTGATTATGGGGAGGACAAGTTCGCAAAGAACATCGCCAAGCACATCGTGGCAGCCAGGAAACAGAAACCAATCGAAACGACAGGAGAACTGAACGAAATCATTAAAGCAGCAATCCCTGCAAAGATGAGGGCAGAAGGGGGACATCCTTCCAAGCGTACCTTCCAGGCAATCCGCATCGAATGCAATCATGAACTGGAAGTGTTGAAGGATTCCTTAAATGAACTGATCGATCTTTTGAATCCGGGTGGGAGATTATGTATTATTACCTTTCATTCCTTAGAGGACAGGATCGTGAAAACCGCATTCCGGCAGGCAGCGAATCCCTGTACCTGTCCACCGAATTTTCCGGTATGTGTATGCGGAAAGGTGAGCAGGGGGACGGTGATCACCGGGAAGCCGATTTTACCCAGTGAAGAAGAAATGGAGTTAAACAGCAGAGCCAAAAGTGCGAAGCTTCGAATATTTGAAAAGTGTAATTAGGGAATGGAGGCATAACTTATGAGGGCTGATACAAGAACAACCAGGAAAACTGCATATCGGAACAGTATCTATGTGCAGGGAAATACAGCCAGAAGGCTTGAAGTACTGCCTCAGATTGAACAGCCGCATCGTCGTGTCAGCGAGCAGACACATCGTAACCGTGCGAGAGCACGCCGGATGAATATCGGCTATGTATTGTTTCTTGCAGTCGCTATGGTTGCTGCGGGAATGATTTTAACCATGTATCTGTCATTGCAGTCGGATATCACGAACAGCATTAAGAATATTTCCAGGCAGGAAAAGATTTTAAACGATTTAAGACTTGATAATGACGAGAATTATAGTAGAATAACAAGTAGTATTAATCTGGATGAAGTAAAACGGATTGCCATTCAGGAACTGGGGATGGGATATGCACAGGAAGGTCAGATCATCACATTCAATGGAGAAAGCAGTGATTATGTGAGGCAGACCGGTGAAATTCCCAACTAGTCTTCCGGATCATATAACAGGATGTGGAAGCAGACGGCAGGCCGTAAGAGGTAGGAATTTGGCAAGACAGGCAAAGGGAAATCGATTTACAGTAAGAATGCAGAAGAAGCTGGTAGTGCTGTTTATGATAGTGCTGCTGGCTTTTGTGGGTTTAACCTATCGGTTATTTACCATCAGCAGAGATAATGGAGAGCGTTACAAGAAGCAGATTCTGTCGCAGCAGAAGTATGACAGTACGACGATTCCGTACAAAAGAGGATCCATTCTTGACCGGAACGGAAGCATTCTGGCCTCGAGCGAGAAGGTCTATAATGTCATACTGGATGCGGTAGCGGTATCAGAGAAGGAGGAATATCTGGAGCCGACCCTGGACGCCCTGCGGCAGGAGTTCGGGATTGATACGTCGGCGGTCCGGTCCTATATTGCAGAAAACGGTGATTCATCGCGTTATTATGTGTTGGCGAAGCGTCAGACCTATGAACAGATTGAAGGCTTTAAGGAATTACAGAATGCGGAAGATTCATTGGTTCAGGGAGTCTGGTTTGAGGAAGAATATCAGAGAATGTATCCGGGCAATACCCTTGCCTGTGATGTCATTGGTTTTACGACGAACGACAATATCGGATCCTATGGACTCGAAGAGTATTATAACGATGTGCTGACCGGAACTCCCGGACGGGAATACGGTTATATGAATTCCGATGCGAACGTGGAACGGACAACCATTGCAGCAGTAGACGGCAATAGCGTGCAGTCCACAATTGATGCCAACCTGCAGAGCATTGTAGAGAAATATCTGCTGAAATTTAACGAAGAATATAAGGACAACGCCCATGATGGAAATGGAGCGAATAATGTAGGCTGCATCATTATGGATGTCAATAATGGAGAGATTCTTGCCATGGCAAGCTATCCGACCTTTAACCTGAATGATGTGCGTAACACGGATGCTTTGCTTGGCATGCGGCTCCTTGATGAAAACGGGGAGAAAACCGAAGAATATATTAATGAAGAAAATGTCGGAACGTTAGAGGGCGATCAGCTTTACCAGAACCTCAATGCCTTATGGAAGAACTTCTGTATTAACGATACGTATGAACCGGGCTCTGTTTCCAAGCCCTTTACCGTAGCGGCCGGGATTGAAAGTGGTGCAATTACCGGAAATGAAACCTATAACTGTGAGGGACTTCTTGAAGTTGGCGGTCACAAGATCCGCTGTCATAACCGTTACGGTGACGGACTTCTTACCGTGTCGGAAGGAATAGAGCGGTCCTGCAACGTGGTTATGATGTATGTTGCCAAGGCCATGGGCGTAGATACCTTTGCGAAGTTCCAGCATATTTTTAATCTGGGATTAAAAACGAATATTGATCTGGCAGGAGAGGCACGTACCGCAAGCCTTATTTTTACCAGTGATACAATGGGCTCTGCGGATCTTGCGACGAACAGCTTCGGGCAGTCCTATAACTGTACCATGATTCAGATGATCAGTGGATTCAGCTCCCTGATTAACGGTGGATATTATTATGAGCCACATGTGGTTAAGAAGATTATCAGCCCGTCGGGAGCAACCGTGCAGAACATTGAACCCCGTGTGCTGAAGCAGACCGTTTCTGAGGAAACCTCGGAAAAGATCCGTGAGATGTGTAATACCGTTGTGACCGGAGAATACGGAACCGGTAAAACTGCCCGTCCGGCAGGTTACCTGATTGGTGGTAAAACAGGAACTGCCGAAACGCTTCCCCGAGGCAACCGCCAGTATGTGGTTTCCTTTATGGGATATGCTCCTGCAGACAATCCGCAGATTGCGATTTATGTGGTTGTGGACCGTCCGAACGTGGCAACACAGGACGATGCGAAGTATGCAACCCGCATCGTGCGGAGCATTCTTACAGAGGCACTTCCTTATCTTGGTATTTTTATGACAGAGGAACTGACCGACAAGGAACGGGAAGAATTAGAGCAGCTTCAGATTGAGATCCGGACTCCGGTTGTTTCAGAAGAAGATACGACAGCCGAAGGAGAGGATGGAGAAAATACCGGAGATACCACGGCAGAAGGGGATGGAACCACGGAAGAAATGCCACGGAATGAACCGTGGAAGGATTTCCCGATTGATCCGGCAACCGGCTATGCAGTGGATCCGAATACCGGCGCTTATGTCGATCCGGTAACGGGTGCAGTGTACGGGGAAAGCTTTGAAGGCGGCGAAGCCGAGGGTGAAAACGGAGAGGATACCACGGAAGATACGGCAGGAGATACCGGAACAGAAAGAACCGGAACAGAAAGAACCGGAACAGAGAACACCGGACAGGACACCACAGCAGGGACGCAATAGAAGCCTGGTGACTATTTGGCAATACAAAGGCATAACCTCATAGGAAGGGTAATAAATTATAACAATACCTTTTCTGTGAGGTTTTTTATGCAGAAAAATAAGACCTTTCACCGCAAAAAGATCGTGGCCTTTTTCTTTGGGTGTGTTGTGCTTATGTGTATGCTTATGGTGCGGCTTGGCTATCTCATGGTGAATTGTTCGGAATATTATATGGAAAAAGCGCAGCAATTACATGAAAGGGAACGAATGATCAAGGCTGCAAGAGGGAGGATTCTCGATGCCAATGGAACGGTGCTTGCAGATAACAAAACGGTCTGTACGGTCTCCGTGATTCATAACCAGATCAGGGAACCGGATGAAATCGTAGAGGTACTAAGCCGGGAGCTTGACCTGTCTGAGGAATATGTCCGTAAGCGGGTACAGAAGTATTCCTCAATTGAAAAGATAAAAAGCAATGTGGAAAAGGAAACCGGAGACCGGATCAGGAGCTATGATCTTGCCGGGGTAAAGGTGGATGAGGATTATAAGAGGTATTATCCATATGATACGCTGGCCTCCAAGGTGCTGGGCTTTACCGGCGGAGATAATCAGGGAATTATCGGTCTGGAAGTGAAATATGAGGAGGTATTGAAGGGAACGGAGGGAACGATTCTTACCGTGACCGATGCAAGGGGCGTGGAGCTTGCAACCGGGGGAGAAGAACGTGTGGAGCCCATACCGGGGAAGGATCTGTATATCAGCATGGACCGGAATATCCAGAGCTATGCGACCCAGCTTGCCAGGCAGGTGATGGAAACCAAAGAAGCAGAAAGGGTATCGATCATTGTCATCAATCCCAGGAATGGAGAACTTTATGCAATGGTGGATGTCCCGGAATTCGATCTGAATCATCCGTATGATCTGGGAGAAGCAGGTGAGGGAGTGAGTGAAGAACAAAAACAGGAGCTGCTGAATCAGATGTGGCGTAACGGCTGTATCAGTGATACCTATGAACCGGGCTCCACCTTCAAGGTCATTACGGCATCGGCAGGCTTAGAGGAGGGTGTGGTAACACCGGAATCCACCTTTCACTGTCCGGGATACATCATGGTGGAGGACCGCCGGATCCGCTGCCATAAGATTGCCGGACACGGAACCCAGACGTTTGTTGAGGCAACGATGAATTCTTGTAACCCGGTATTCATCACAGTCGGCCTCCGGCTCGGTGTAGACAATTATTACAAATACTTCAAGCAGTTTGGTTTATTGGAAAAGACCGGCGTGGATCTCCCGGGAGAGGCGGGGACCATTATGCACAAAAAGGAGGACATGAAAGCGGTGGAGCTTGCAACGGTTGCTTTTGGGCAGTCCTTTCAGGTGACGCCGATCCAGATGGCGGCAACGGTTTCCTCGCTGGTAAATGGAGGAAAAAGAATCACCCCGCATTTTGGCGTAAAGGTGGCAGACCGGCAGGGCGAGAACATTCGGATGCTGTCTTATGAAGAGGGCAGGCAGATTGTATCGGAAGAAACATCGGCAACCATGCGGATGATCTTAGAGCAGGTGGTGGAGAGCGGCTCCGGGAAGAACGGTTATGTAGAAGGCGCAAGGGTCGGAGGAAAGACCGCGACCAGCCAGACGCTCCCGCGAGGAACCGGGAGATATATCGCTTCCTTTATCGGATTTGCACCGGCGGATGATCCGGAGGTGCTTGCGATTGCGATCATCCATAATCCACAGGGTGTATATTATGGCGGTCAGGTGGCTGCTCCTGTCGTGCGTCAGCTTTTCGAAAATGTTCTTCCCTATCTGGACAAAATGGATTATAATTGAAAGGTATGATTAATGAAAATGCAAGATGTTGTTTTGCCGATTCTTTCAGCCTTTTTACTAAGTGCACTGCTTGGTAAGCTGCTGATTCCACTACTGAAGAAGGTAAAGGTACGTCAGACCGTAAGAGAGGATGGACCGAGCACCCATCTGTGTAAAGCAGGAACACCAACTATGGGTGGAATTATCATTCTGCTTAGCATTCTGCTTTCGACACTTCCATTTCTGCACAGGTTTCCGGAGGGGATACCGGTATTGTGTGTAACGTTTGGATTCGGATGGATCGGCTTCCTGGATGATTTTATCAAGGTAGTCCTTCGAAGGTCGAAGGGCTTGTCCGCATTTCAGAAGTTTCTCCTGCAGTTCCTGTTAACGGCAGGATTCTGGTATTACCTGTATGAGGTGTGTGGGATGGATTTTCTGATGCGGATTCCGTTTTCCAATGGGAAAAGCCTGTCTTTGGGAGCTCTTTCGATTCCGGTGTTTTTCTTTATTGTGATTGGAACGGTAAACGGAGTGAATCTTACCGATGGACTGGATGGACTGGCAGCGAGTGTGACCCTGATGGTTGCAATGCTGTGGCTGATCATTTCCGTATTCTGGCATGAGGGACTGTTTCCGGTGACGGGAGCAGCCGCAGGTGCATTGCTGGGCTTTCTTTTATTTAATGTGCATCCGGCGAGTGTCTTCATGGGAGATACCGGTTCCCTTGCACTGGGAGGTTTCGTGGCAGCCTGTGCGTATCTGATGGATCTGCCGTTATTGCTTCCACTGATTGGCATCGTGTATGTGATCGAAGTGCTTTCCGTGATTGCCCAGGTAGTGTATTTTAAGGTAAGCGGAGGAAAGCGACTTCTGAAAATGGCTCCGCTCCATCATCACTTTGAGCTGTGCGGATGGGAGGAAACACGCATTGTTGCATTATTTACCATAATAACAGCGGTAATGTGCATTGTCGCACTGCTGGGAATATAGGCTGACGCCGGATATGAATGGCAGGGCTGAGCTGTTACGAATATAGAAATGAGGTTAAGAACATGGATTTACAGAATAAAACCGTATTGGTAATTGGAACAGGAAAAAGCGGAATCGGAGCCGCAGGGCTTTTATCGAAGGCCGGTGCGAAGACGATTCTGTTTGACAGTAATGAGAAGCTTAATGTGGAAACTTTAAAGGAGAAGACAGCAGGAATTTCTTCCTTACAGATTGTGACAGGAACGCTTCCTTTAGAGCTGGAGGAACAGGTGGAGCTGCTGGTAGTAAGCCCCGGTGTCCCGATTGATTCCGATATGGTGGTTTCTTTTGAAAAAAGAGGAATTCCGGTATGGGGAGAGATCGAGCTTGCATATGTCTTTTCCAAAGGTGAGGTGATTGCCATTACCGGTACGAACGGAAAGACCACAACGACTACGCTCGTTGGAGAAATCATGAGCGCGTACAAACCGTCCGTTTTTGTTGTGGGAAACATTGGAAATCCTTATACAGATATTGCGATGGACACGAGAGAGGATTCTGTGGTGGTTGCGGAGATCAGCAGCTTCCAGTTAGAGACTATCCATACCTTTGCACCGAAGGTATCCGCGATCCTGAATATTACACCGGATCATTTAAACCGTCACCACACCATGGAGTGCTATGTCGAGACGAAGGAGAGGATTGCATCAAACCAGACGAAGGCGGATGTCTGTGTACTCAATTATGAGGATGCTTATACCAGGACATTTGGTGAAAAATGCCCTGCGAAGGTGGTATTTTTCTCCTCGAAAAGAGAGCTTGCCGACGGACTTTTCCTTCAGGACGAAGAGATTATGCTCGCAGAGAATGGAAAGGTACAGAGGCTGATGAACATTCATGAAATGAATCTGGTTGGCTTATGCAACGTGGAAAACGTGATGGCAGCAATTGCCATCTGCCGTGCAATGGACGTTCCAATGGATGTGATTCTTGCAACGATCCGTCAGTTTAAGGCAGTGGAGCACCGGATTGAATTTGTTGCTACGAAGAACGGAGTAGATTATTACAATGATTCAAAGGGCACGAATCCGGATGCGGCGATTCAGGGGATCCGTGCCATGACAAAGCCTACCATCCTGATCGGTGGAGGCTATGACAAGCAGAGCGAATACGATGAGTGGATTGAAAACTTTGATGGCAAGGTAAAAGCCCTAGTCCTGATCGGACAGACGAGGGATAAAATAGCAGAGTGTGCAAGAAAGCATGGATTTTCTAATATTATTCTTGCAGATACCTTTGAAGAGGCATTTCAGATCTGCGTACAGAATGCCGTTCCGGGAGATGCCGTGTTACTGTCTCCGGCGTGTGCAAGCTGGGGAATGTTCCCGAACTATGAGGTTCGCGGTAAGATGTTTAAGGAAATGGTTTATAATTATTCGGTGCAGCCTGAAGCACTTGCTGCTGAAGGCATAAGGAACTGAACAGTTATATTGGTTCATAAATTAGGAGAGTAGGTTTGGTCAATGGACAGATTTAAGAGAGGAGCACGTAAAAATCAGGAATCCTTTTCCGATTATACGTTACTTTTTATAGTGTTGTTTTTGTTGGCATTCGGTCTTGTCATGCTGTATTCGACCAGTGCCTATGATGCAAATCTGACCTATAATGATTCCACTTATTTGTTCCGCAAGCAGATTTTTTCAACGCTGGCGGGACTTGTCGTTCTGTTTATTGTGTCCCATCTGCCGTATCACATCTGGGAGCGGTTCGCGGTTATCGGTTATGGTGTATCGGTTGCACTGGTGCTTCTGATTATTCCGTTTGGTATTGAAGCAAACGGTGCAAAGCGGTGGCTGCGTGTGTTCGGTATTTCCTTACAGCCGGCGGAGGTGGCAAAGCTTGCCATGATTCTGTTTCTGGCGTATCTCATCTGTAAGATGGGAAGAAATATCCGTACCATGAAGGGCTTCCTTGTGGTGCTTGGAGCGGCAGCGCCGATAAGTGGTCTCATCTATGTTATTACACGAAACTTAAGCTCTGCGATCATTATTATGGGAATTGCCGTTGTCATGCTTTTTGTGGCATGCCCGGATTATAAGAGGTTCATTATCCTTGGACTGATCGGGATAGCAGGCGTGGCAGGAATCGTTTTTCTGATTGTTAAAATGTCAGAGAGTGGAAGTGTCGGAAGCTTCCGTGGAGAACGTATACTGGCATGGCTGGATCCGGAGGCTTATGCAAGCGGTAAGGGATTCCAGACCCTGCAGGCCCTGTATGCGATCGGTTCCGGAGGGATTCTTGGTAAGGGTCTTGGACAGAGCATGCAGAAGCTTGGTTTTCTTCCGGAGGCACAGAATGATATGATCTTTTCCATTATCTGTGAAGAGCTGGGACTGTTTGGTGCCATTGCGGTTTTAATGATGTTTATTCTTCTGATCTGGCGCTGTATGATTATTGCCAACAATGCACCGGATCTGTTTGGAGCACTTTTAGTTGTCGGGGTGATGGGGCATATTGCCATTCAGGTGATCTTAAATGTGGCGGTAGTAACAAATACCATTCCCAACACCGGTATTTCCCTTCCGTTTATCAGCTACGGAGGATCGTCGGTTATGTTTCTTCTTGCGGAGATCGGCATTGTGTTCAGTGTCGGAAGAGGAATCCGGTTGAAAGACCTGTAGTACAGGATAGCAGGTAACCTTTTCTTCCATATCTACATAGTATAGAGTAGGTCATACTTTAAACCGGAAGGTGTTGGAAGAAGTGGATGCAATTCATATCAGAGGCGGAAATGCCCTTTTCGGGGAAACGACGATACAAGGCTCAAAAAATGCAGTGCTGCCGGTGATGGCGGCTGCCCTTTTGATCAATGATGTGTGTACCATTGAGAACTGTCCGAGAATTCAGGATGTGGAGCATATGAAGAATCTGCTGCAATCCCTTGGCTGTAAGGTGAAACGGAGCAACCGGGCCATTACGATCGATGCTTCCTGTCTTACGGATCTTGCACTGCAGCAGGAGTCAATCCGGAATGAGAATGTTACCTGTATGCGTTCCTCGATTATGCTTCTTGGTGCGATGCTTGGAAGAATCGGGGAGGTTTCCCTTGCATATCCCGGTGGATGCGTAATTGGAGAGCGTCCGATTGATCTTCACATCCGTTCCTTAAAAAAGATGGGAGTGGAGTTTTATGAGGAAGAGGGATACTTCCGGGCTTATACGAGAGGATTAAAGGGAGCGGTAATCCGGCTGCCGGTAGCCAGTGTGGGAGCAACCGAAAATATCGTTCTCGCAGCCGTAAAGGCCAGAGGAGTTACCGTGCTTCAGAACGCTGCGAAGGAACCCGAGATCATTTCCTTATGTGAGTTCCTGACAAAGGCAGGAGCCATCATTGAAGGAATCGGAACGGATACCCTGCTTATTAAGGGCCTGGAGGAACTGCATGGCATTACCTACCGGGTTCCGTCTGACCGTATTGTGGCAGGCACGTATCTTTTTAGTGTATTAGGAACCGGAGGCCATATATTCCTGCGGGATGCCCCGGTGCAGCATATGCATGCCGTGTTGAAAAAGGCAGTGGAAATGGGAGCCAGACTTGCTGTTGCCAAAGACGGAATATCGGTCATGGCAGAACCGGTACAGAATGCGGTTCCTTATACGAAGACGGAGATCTATCCGGGTTTTCCGACCGATATGCAGTCCCCGTTGATGGCGGTTCTGACGAAAGCATCAGGCTTAAGCCTTATTGAGGAAACCATTTTTGAGAACCGTTTTCAGATTGTGCCGTCACTTCGCAGCATGGGAGCGGATATTGAGCTTTTAAGTGAGCACAAGGCATTGATTCATGGGGTACCGAAGCTTTATGGCAGGGAGGTCAATGCCATGGAGCTGCGCGGCGGAGCAGCACTCATTATTGCAGGCTGCATGGCAGATGGAGAGACAGTTATTTATAATAAACATTTTATTGAACGTGGATATGAGGACATCTGCCGGGACTACCGGAATCTTGGTGTGAACATTTATATAGGTAAGGATACGGATGGCAAAGAAAAAGAAACGCAAACCAGTCCAAAAGAATAAAACATATTTTTTCCGAAATCATAAGAGTATTTTTATCGTCCTTTTGATTATGTTCCTTCTGCTTTTGGGAGTACTTTTGGGATATCAGTATATTCTCACAAATTATACGGTAACAACCTCTTATGTCGAGGGAAATGTGCACTATACGGATGAAGAAATTCTGGATATGGTCATGACAGGGCGTTATGGAAATAATTCCCTGTTTTTGTCCATGAAATATAAGAACAAAAGTATTTCAGGTGTTTCGTTTGTGGAAAAAATGGATGTTTCCGTTATGGATCCGCACACGATCAAGATCGAAGTGTATGAAAAGGCGCTTGCCGGTTATGTGGAATATCTTGAAAATTACATGTATTTTGACAAGGATGGTATTGTTGTAGAAAGCTCGAATGAACAGACAAAAGGAATTCCGCTTGTGACGGGATTACAGTTTGACCATGTGGTGCTGTATGAGCCGCTTCCGGTGGACAACCCCGAGATTTTCAAGTCAGTTTTGAGTATTACCCAGCTGGTTAATAAATACAATCTGTCCATTGACCGCATTTATTTTGGCAGAGACAATACCCTTACCCTTTATTTTGATGAGGTGAGAGTAGCTCTTGGAAATGCAACAGATCTGGATGAAAAGCTGATGAAGCTGCAGTATATGCTTCCGGAACTCCAAGGGAAGAGCGGTGTGCTCAGGATGGAAAATTACACCGAAGAAACGAAGAACATCTCCTTTGAGCCGGATCAGGAAAGCGCCGGATGAGAAATTTGTTATAAATTTCTTCAAATTTACTGTTGATAATTAGTTCAAAAAATTATATGATAAGCTATATGAGTTGCCATGCATATGAGAAAATGATCCACTGGATCATTTTTGAGTTATTATGCTTAAAAACAGGTTTTGGTGTAGCCTGTTGGAGTTTATTCGGGATTGAAGGAGGAAGTACCCTTGCTGGAAATTAAAACAAATGACGCAGGAGCCGCTGCTAAGATTATCGTTGTTGGTGTCGGTGGAGCAGGCAATAATGCAGTCAATCGAATGATAGATGAGAACATCGTAGGTGTGGAATTCGTAGGAATTAACACGGATAAACAGGCCTTGCAGCTTTGTAAGGCATCGAAGGTTCTTCAGATTGGAGAGAAGCTGACGAAGGGACTTGGCGCCGGAGCGAAGCCCGAAATCGGTGAAAAGGCTGCCGAAGAAAGCAGCGAAGAGATTGCAGCAGCATTGAAGGGTGCTGATATGGTGTTCGTTACCTGTGGTATGGGTGGCGGTACCGGTACCGGAGCCGCTCCGGTTGTTGCCAAGCTTGCCAAGGATATGGGAATCCTTACAGTAGGTGTTGTAACGAAGCCCTTCCGTTTTGAAGCAAAGACACGTATGATGAATGCGATCGGTGGTATTTCGAAGATCAAAGAGAATGTAGATACCCTGATTGTCATCCCAAATGATAAATTACTTGAAATTGTAGACCGCCGGACAACCATGCCGGATGCCCTTAAGAAAGCAGATGAAGTTTTACAGCAGGCGGTACAGGGAATCACAGATCTGATCAATGTACCTGCTATCATTAACCTTGATTTTGCCGATGTCCAGACCGTTATGAAGGACAAGGGTATTGCACATATCGGTATTGGTAGCGGCAAGGGCGATGATAAGGCGAGCGAAGCAGTGAAGATGGCTGTGGAAAGTCCGTTGCTGGATACCACGATTTCCGGTGCAACCCATGTGATCATCAATGTATCCGGTGATATTTCACTGGCAGATGCATCCGATGCAGCAAGCTATGTTCAGGAACTGGCAGGAGATGATGTGAACATCATCTTTGGTGCAATGTATGATGAGACACAGACCGATACCTGTACGATTACCGTTATTGCAACCGGTCTGGAGGACGATACGATCCCGACGAATAAGCCGGTATCCGGATTTGGTACCTTCGCAGGAAAGTATGTGAAGCCGGTAACGCCGAACATTTCCTTAAAGACCATGACGACTCCGGCTGCGAAGCCATCCGAAATCAATATCATTCCAGGAAGCAGCACTCCGACAGGAGCAACTGCGCCGATGCATCCTGTTCAGGGGATTACAAGCCCCGGAGATATCCGCAGCAATGTAACTGAGAAGCCGATCAAGATTCCGGATTTCCTCCAGAAGAAGTAGGGGCATAAAAATAAAGTTCATAAGAAAAATTTTCAAAGACCTTGCAGAGATGCAAGGTCTTTTCATGTAGAGCACTTAGTGAAGACGAGCCAAAGGCGAAGTCTGAACTTAGTGCGAACGGTACCTGTCCACTTAATGAGACCGAGCCAGAATCGCACCAGCATACTTTACTGCCAGAGCTGGACTTCGGAACTAAGATGTTCCATCTATTTTGAGCCAGGCATTGGATAGTGACGCAAACAGCCCAACGAGCCGTCCAGGCTCGATTGTGCCTGGATTGGACCTCCATGTCCAATCCTTGCTGATTAAGATCAAAATAGAGGAACTTCTAAGTTCCTGCGTAAGCCCCGGCATCAAAGTATGGTGGTGCTTGAAGAGTTTCACCTTTTATATGAAATAGCCGGAGTGTCGAATCCTGCGACAAATGTCCCTGTCTTTAGTCTCTCCTTTGACAAATTCGGAACCCCTTCATGTTTATAATGAAGGTCAGGGAGGTGAGAAAACAGGCAGACCGTGAAAACAGTTTATATAGAAAATGTGTTCCTGCTGAATCTGGTAATGAACCTTTACCTTTTTCGGCTGACCGGGTTTATCTTAAGAAAGTCCACCACTTTGTTAAGAATCCTTTTAGGGAGTGTGGCTGGTGCATTGGGTTATTGCATCAGCATCTGTTTTTTTAACGACAGTCAGAGTCTTCTGATGGTTCTTGTGATGCTGCCGGTATCAGTGCTGGGGTGCTTCTTCGTATTCAAGGGGAAAACGATTTATGAAGTTTTAAGGCACACCGGATATCTGTATTGTGTTGCATTCTTTCTGGGCGGAGGTTTGCTGTTTTTGCAAAGACAAATCCCGTTCCTGCAGCAGATGAAAAGCTCTGCCATTCTGATTCTGGTTTGTGCAGGAGTGATGTACGAGGGAGGAAGAGTACTGATACGGTTTTTACAGAAAAGAAAGGAAAATCCGTTTTGTACCGTAATCCTTCAGGGAGAATCTGAAGAGCTTCAGATAACTGCCTTGATTGATACGGGAAACGGACTGCGGGAACCGGTGTCCGGAAGGAGTGTTTCCATTCTGGAAGAAGAGGTTTTCCGGAAAATGAAGGACCGGCTGCTTCCGGAAAAGCTGAAGGTCATTCCCTATCATAGTGTGGGAAAGACGCACGGGATCATGATGGGAATGGAAGTATCCAATATTAAGATCAGAACCGATGACTGGGAAAAGGAGCTGCCGGAGGGAATTCTTGCCATGTATCAGGGAAGGCTGTCAGAAAGCGGAAGCTATCAGATGATTCTGTCCCCTGAATGGATTTCATAGAACAAAAAGGGAAAATTGGAAAAGTTATGTGTAGGAGGAGAAAAAATGGTATTTAAAGTTGCAATTCCGGGGAAAATACAATTTAAAATGTATCGGAAGGAGCCTGGATTTTTCCTGACAAGACAGGGAGATATTCATTATATCGGAGGCTCGGAGGTGCTTCCGCCACCGTTGGAAACGGAGAAAGAAAATGCGGTGATCAGCGATCTGGGAACCGAGTATGAGGAAGAGGCAAAGTCAATCCTGATTGAACATAATCTGCGGCTGGTAGTGTATATTGCCAAGAAGTTTGACAACACTGGAGTGGGCGTGGAGGATCTGATCTCGATCGGAACGATCGGTCTCATCAAGTCCATCAACACGTTTGATCCGGATAAAAATATCAAGCTGGCAACCTATGCGTCGCGCTGCATTGAGAATGAAATTCTCATGTACTTAAGAAGAAATAACAAGACCAAGATGGAGGTATCCATTGACGAGCCCTTGAATGTGGACTGGGATGGTAATGAACTGCTGCTCTCGGATATCCTTGGAACCGATGAGGATATTATTTATAAGGACATTGAGGATGAGGTGGAACGCAAGCTTCTTCTTAAGGCGGTTGATAAGCTTTCGGAACGGGAAAAGACGATTATTAATCTGCGTTTTGGATTAGGCAGCAGCAACGGAGAGGAGCTGACACAGAAGGAGGTCGCAGAACTTCTTGGCATCTCCCAGTCGTATATTTCAAGACTTGAGAAAAAGATTATGAAGCGCTTAAAAAGGGAGATGATGCGGGAAATCTAAGCACTGTCAGCTCGCAAAACGGTGCCTTATTAACAGCCATATTAACACTTGATGTCTACAATAATGATATCGGGACCGATTTGTCTGATATCCTTATAGGGAATACAGTAGTCCGGTTCACAGCACAGGAAGTTCAGGAACTTATTTCCGTTTGGAACAAACAGCTTGCGGATCTGACCACTGCATTCGTCAAATTCAAGGTCTGATACCTTTCCGAGTTTCTGACAGTTCCGTAAGTTTATAACGTCCTTGCACTTTAATTCAGAAAATAACATGAGAATCACCCTGAAGGTCTTCTTACTGATTATGATATGCAGCCGGCAGGAGGAAGGAACGTTACGGATTCCGGAAAATAAGAAGTGGTCTGTATAAAAATTTAAAATGTGGTGAATGATTTCTAATATCAGTGCTTTTGCGCAAAGCAGAGAGTACGGGAAAGGAGTCATACACATGGTGCAGGGAAAGGTGGAGATCTGTGGTGTCAATACATCCAAGCTTCCGGTAGTAAAAAGTACGCAGCAGGATCAGTTCTTTGAACGGATCAAGCAGGGGGATGAACAGGCAAGGCAGGAATATATTGAAGGAAATCTGCGGCTTGTCTTAAGTGTGATCAAGCGTTTTGCAGGGAGTAACGAAAATGTGGATGACCTGTTCCAGATCGGCTGTATCGGTCTGATTAAGGCAATCGATAACTTTGATACGACGTTGAATGTGAAGTTCAGTACGTATGCAGTGCCTATGATTATCGGTGAGATCCGGCGTTTTTTACGGGATAACAGCAGTATCCGTGTCAGCAGATCCTTAAAGGATACCGCCTATAAAGCCATATATGCCAAAGAAACCATGATGAAACAGGGGATGAGGGAGCCGACCCTGCAGGAGATTGCCACGGAAATCGGTATTCCCAAGGAGGATATTGTGTATGCACTCGATGCCATACAGAATCCGATGAGCCTGTATGAACCGGTGTTTTCAGATAATGGAGATACACTTTACGTCATGGACCAGATCAGCGATAAGAAGAACCGCGAGGACCGGTGGGTAGAAGAAATTTCATTAAGCGAAGCCATGAAAAGGCTTGGCGTGCGGGAATATGAGATTATCTCTTTACGGTTTTTTGAAGGGAAAACACAGATGGAGGTGGCAGACCTCATTGGAATTTCCCAGGCACAGGTATCGCGTCTTGAAAAGAATGCGCTGCGGATTATGAAAAATTATCTGATTGCATAGCGGCATGGCGGATTTTACGAGAATTTTACTTGTAAGATTTGACTGAAGATGGTATCCTTGATTAAGTCGAAGGTTAGTCGAAGGCAGCATCCGGATGCATAAGAGGAAGCTGCATTAAGAATAACCGGAAAGAACTGGATATAGGGGAGTAGTCAGTACAGAGCCTTCTGTATGATTAAATCAACAGCAAGTCTGCAGTGTTCAGATATACTGTCACAGCATTCTGGTTTAATTTGAAATGACGAGACTTATATCTCTCAAAATGAGAGATATAGGTCTCTTTTTTGCTGTAAACCAGTCCGGAACACTTAATGAATGCGAGTCATAGGCGAAGCATGAATTTAGTGAGAGGGACAAAGCTGGTGTCTTGATTAGTCCCCAAGAAAAAGGAGGTCATTATGGATTATTTAGTTTCAGGTCTGCTGTCCATCACCTGGCAGCAATGGGTTATGTATGTGGTGGGAGCTGTGCTCATCTATCTGGCAATAAAAAAGGAATTCGAACCTTCGCTGCTTCTGCCAATGGGCTTTGGAGCCATCCTGGTCAATCTGCCGTCTTCCGGTGTGCTTAATCAGACTATGGCAGGGATCGGAGAGACAAACGGCATTATCGAATGGTTGTTTCAGATTGGAATTGAGGCATCGGAAGCGCTTCCGATTATTCTGTTTATCGGAATCGGTGCCATGATTGATTTTGGTCCGCTTCTGGCACAGCCGGTGCTGTTTTTGTTTGGAGCAGCGGCACAGTTTGGAATTTTCTTTGCCATCTGCATTGCAGCCCTGATGGGCTTTGATTTAAGAGATGCGGCTTCCATCGGAATTATCGGGGCGGCGGACGGTCCGACCTCCATTCTGGTTTCCCAGATCTTCGGATCGAAATATGTGGGAGCGATAGCCGTGGCAGCCTATTCCTATATGGCACTTGTTCCGATCATCCAGCCGTTTGCCATCAGGCTTGTAACAACGAAGAAGGAACGCTGCATTAAGATGCCGTATAATCCAAAGTCGGTATCCAGGACGACAAGAATCCTGTTTCCGATTATTGTCACCTTTATTGCAGGACTGGTTGCACCGATGAGTGTTTCGTTAGTAGGATTCCTGATGTTTGGAAATCTGATCAGGGAGTGTGGAGTATTACAGAGTCTTTCCGAAACGGCACAGAGCCAGCTTGCAAACCTTATTACCCTGCTGCTTGGAATTACAATTTCCTTCAGTATGCGGGCAGAGCAGTTCGTCAGTGTAAATACCATTATGATCATGGCCATCGGACTTGTAGCGTTTATCTTTGATACCATTGGTGGCGTGCTGTTTGCAAAGCTGTTAAATCTGTTCCGCAGACAGAAGATCAATCCGATGATTGGGGCAGCCGGAATTTCGGCATTCCCGATGTCTTCCCGTGTGGTGCAGAAGATGGCGCTTAAGGAAGATCCAAGTAATATTCTGATTATGCATGCTGCAGGGGCAAATGTATCCGGTCAGATTGCTTCGGTGGTAGCCGGTGGCATGGTGATGAGCCTTCTGGCAAATTATTTATAGTTTATTCAGAAACATGCAGTGGTTTTATGAAAGTGCTTCTGAACAGATTGTATCAATAAAGTGGCAAATATTCTGATTTGAAAAGGAGAAAGCTATGGAAAATTTTTGGATAGCCCTGGAATTAATGGGAAAAGGAATGCTTGGAATCTTTACGGTCATTATCATAATCATGCTGATTGTAATGTTACTTTCAAAGATTACTAAATAAAAGTGGTTACCATAATTCGGTTGACATAATGAAGAAATTGTCCTATACTATAATAAGTAAATCAGAGGGGGAATCTTTGTATGAAATGTCCGTTTTGTGGTCACGAGAATACCAGAGTCATTGATTCAAGACCTGCCGAGGAAAATAATTCCATCCGCAGACGTCGTGTTTGTGATGAATGTGATAAGCGCTTTACCACATATGAGAAGATTGAGACGATACCGCTTATTGTAGTGAAGAAGGATAATAACCGTGAGGCATATGACCGTACCAAGATTGAGGCCGGGGTATTGCGTGCCTGTCATAAGCGCCCGATCAGCGCTGATCAGATCAAGACTCTTGTGGATGAAGTGGAAACCGAGATCTTCAGCATGGAAGAGAAGGAAGTGCCGAGCCGTGTGATCGGAGAGCTGGTCATGAATAAGCTGAAGGATTTAGAGGCCGTTGCCTATGTCCGTTTTGCTTCCGTATATCGGGAATTCAAGGACATTAATACCTTTATGGATGAGCTTAAAAAGGTATTGGAATAAATAAGGAAATAGGTTACAGTTCACACAGCAGCCAGACACCTGCTGTCAGGCTGCGTAAGAACATGATTTGAGTAGAGCACTTAGCGAGGTTATTT
>ERZ791915.135-NODE-135-length-92112-cov-7.957852_pt1 | contig 92112 bp, 78 predicted proteins | sample MGYA00510139_ERZ791915 | MGnify/ENA primary metagenome ERZ791915 (study PRJEB30046, sample SAMN00792117) | human gut metagenome | study: EMG produced TPA metagenomics assembly of the A metagenome-wide association study of gut microbiota in type 2... | reverse complement strand
CGTTTAAAACTGTGTATGATGATGCTTTGCGTGAAGCAAAGAAAAATATTGAGCTGTTTAAAAATGATCCCAAAAAAGATGAGCCTCTGGGCGATGAAAGTAAAAAATACGATCTGTGATCCAAACATACAGAACGGAGGTCCTTTATGTACGAGAACTATGATGTGGCGATTATCGGCGGCGGGCCGGCGGCGGTTTTTGCCGCGTATGAATTTACCTTGAAATATCCGGCGGTCAGGCTGATCATGCTGGAGGAAGGTAATCCTATCGAAAAAAGGCAGTGCCCGCTGGCTGCCAAAAAAGTGGACCATTGTCTGCGCTGCGTGCCCTGTGATATCATGCGCGGCTTTGGCGGCGCCGGCGCTTTTTCCGACGGTAAATATAATTTCACAACGGAATTCGGCGGCTGGCTTAATGAGTATATTCCCGAAAAGACAGTGATCGAGCTGATCGATTATGTTGATGAGTTGAACTGCCGTCATGGCGCTCCCGGCGAATACTTCAGTACGAAGAACAGTACGATCGGCGGTCTGGCGCTGGGGCACGATCTGCATCTTTTAAACGCCAAGGTGCGGCATCTGGGTACGGAAAACAACCTGATCATTATGGAGAATATCTATAAATATCTGGCGGAGCGGCTGGAGATCCGTTGCAATACCCATGTGGAAACTATCAAACGGCATGGCGACGGTTTTGAACTGAGCGTGCGCAGCGAGGATAAAGCCGATATTCGCTGTGATTATCTGATCGCGGCTCCCGGCCGGGCCGGCGCAGAATGGTTCACTGAACAGTGCCGCGGGCTGGGTTTGTCCTTTATCAACAATCAGGTGGATGTAGGCGTGCGGGTAGAGGTGCCGGCACAGGTCTTTAAACACATCACCGACGAGGTCTATGAAGCGAAGCTGGTTTACCGGACCCGGCAGTACAACGATCTGGTGCGTACCTTCTGTATGAATCCTAACGGTTATGTGGTCGCCGAGAATACGGACGGCATCATCACGGTCAACGGGCACAGCTTCCGTGACCCCAAGCTGCACAGCCATAATACGAATTTTGCTTTGCTGGTCAGCAATAAGTTTACGGAGCCGTTTACGGAGCCGCATCAATACGGCAAACGTATCGCTTCGTTTTCCAATATGCTGGGCGGCGGGGTGCTGCTGCAGCGTTTCGGCGATCTGATCAAAGGCCGGCGCACGAATGAAAGACGTCTGGAAAAGAGCTTTACCAAGCCGACACTGGCAGCTACGCCCGGAGATCTGAGCCTGGTGCTGCCCAAACGGCATCTGGATAATATCATCGAGATGATCTATGCGCTGGATAAAGTGGCGCCGGGGATGGCTAACGCCGATACTTTGCTGTACGGTGTGGAGGTAAAATTCTACAGCGCCAGGCTGGAGCTTGATGATAAACTGGAAACGAAGATCCCTAACCTGTTCGCAGTCGGCGACGGCGCCGGTATCACCAGGGGACTGTCACAGGCCAGTGCCAGCGGTGTTTATGTCGCCCGTCAGATCGGCGCACGCATGAGCGGGGAAGCAAAATAATTTTATGATGAACGGAGCAAAGTCATGACCTTGCCTCTTATCAGTATGCGGCAGATAACGAAACGGTTTCCCGGCGTTATCGCCAACAATAAAATAGATCTGGACTTGTATCCCGGTGAGATACATGCGCTGCTGGGTGAGAACGGCAGCGGCAAAAGTACTTTGATGAGTATTCTTACGGGACTTTATAAGCCTACGGAAGGCTGCATCCTGGTCAATGGCGAAGAAGTAAGATTTACTTCGCCTGCTGACGCTATTGCCAGCGGCATCGGCATGGTGCATCAGCATTTTAAGCTGATCGAATCTTTTACGGTAGCTGAAAATATTGTTTTGAGCCAGAGCAAAGGAGGATTTTTGCTGAAGCCGGAGCAGATCGTGGCTGATATTGAAAGTCTGGGCGAGAAATACGGTCTGCGGGTCGATCCGCGGGCCTATGTCTGGCAGCTGGGCGTCGGCGAAAAACAGCGGGTAGAGATCCTGCGGATGCTGTATCACCGCAGCCGGGTACTGATCCTGGACGAACCGACAGCTGTGCTGACGCCGCAGGAGACCCGCGAGCTGTTCGTCAATCTGCGCAAAATGGCGGATGACGGCTGTGCTGTCGTTTTTATTTCGCATAAGCTGAATGAAGTGGAAGCGCTGGCCGACCGGGTCACGGTTTTGCGCGGCGGCTGCGTGACCGGCAGTGCCGATAAGGCCAATATGCAGCGCGGCCAGCTGGTGCAGATGATGATCGGGCGTGAGGTGCTGAATACCTACGAAAAAAACTGTGAGCACTGCGGCGAGACCGTGCTGCAGCTGCAGCAGGTTTCAGCTCTTAACGATATGAACACGATGGGACTGAATAATGTCAGCCTGGAGGTCAGGGCCGGCGAGATCTACGGTATCGCGGGGGTCTCGGGCAACGGACAGAGGGAGCTGGCTGAGGTGCTGGCCGGTCTGCGGCCGTCAATGGGCGGGAAGATCATTTTTTACGGACAGGACCTTACTAATAAAAAACCGAAGCAAATGATCGAGGCCGGCATCAGCTATGTGCCCGAGGACCGTCTGGGTATGGGACTGGTGCCGAATCTGGACTCGGTCAACAACGTGATTTTGAAGGAATATGACGGTAAATTTTCCCAGGGCTGGCGGATCAGGCGCGAAGCTGCCATATCGGCTACCAAACGTATCGTCGAAGACTTTGACGTGAAGCTGGGGTCGATCTTCCAGCCGGTGAAGATGATGAGCGGCGGCAATCTGCAGAAGCTGCTGCTGGGACGGGAGATAGCCGCTAAACCCAGGCTGATGATCGTACTGTATCCGGTGCGCGGTCTGGATATAGGCGCTATCGAAGCCGTGCATAAGCTGCTTTTGCAGCTGAAAGCGGAACAGACGGCGATCATTCTGGTATCGGAAGAGCTGGAAGAAATTGCCAAGCTGGCTGACCGGGTCGGCGTGATGTTTGCCGGGCAGATTTTAGGAGAATTCCCTGTCAGTGCCATGGACACAGAAAAGATCGGCGCTTTGATGGCGGGTATTACCGAGACGGGAGGTGCGGACGTATGAAACTGGTCATGGAAAAACGTCTGGCTCCCAGTTCGCTGATGCGTTCGCTGGTGCCGGTAGCGGCAGCTTTGGCGGCGCTGGTTTTCTGCGGCATCTTTTTTGCAGTAACGGGGCGTGATCCTTTTGAGGTCTATTACGCTATGTTCAGCGGCGCTTTAGGCTCTGAGTATGGTATTTCGGAAACGATCGTCAAAATGATCCCGCTGGCGATGTGCGGTCTAGGTATCGCTGTCGCTTTTCGGATGCAGATCTGGAACATCGGTGCGGAAGGTCAGTTTTATATGGGGGCCTGTGCGGCCAGCTGGCTGCCGCTCACCTTTCCTGAGCTGCCTGCTTATGTCATGCTGCCGGGTATGCTGCTTTTGGGAGCTGCGGCTGGCGGACTCTGGGGTTTGCTGGCAGGCTGGTTCAAAACCAAGTGGCTGGTCAGCGAGCTGATCACGACGCTGATGATGAATTATATTGCTATTTTATGGGTCAATTATCTGGTATACGGCGCCTGGCGCGATCCCAAAGGCCTGAATTTCCCGCTGACAGCAGCCTTCAGTGAGGCGGCGCTGCTGCCGGCTTTCGGTGATCTGCGCGTACACGCCGGTATCATTATCGTATTTGTTTTAGCGGCTGTTCTGGCTGTCGTTTTCCGGGATTCCCGCTGGGGCTACGAGACGCTGGTCATCGGCTCTAATCCTACGGCCGCCCGTTATGCTGGCATTAATATTCCCAGGAATGTTTTACTGGTGATGCTGCTCAGCGGCGCTATCTGCGGTATGGGCGGCATGATCGAGGTCAGCGGTATCGTCGGTAAGCTGCAGCCGGGCATCAGTCCCGGATATGGTTATACGGCGATCATTGTGGCATGGCTGGCGCGTCTGCATCCGGCGGCGATCATCGTAGTGGCGTTTCTGTTTGCGATCATCCATGTCGGCGGTTTTATGGTACAGACGCTGGGGATACCTTCGGCGGTGGCAACAATGCTGCAGGGCGCTATTTTATTCTTTGTTGTTGGCGCTGATATCTTCACCAATTACCAGCTGCGTCTGATCAAAGATGAAGGAGGCGAAGAACATGAATGAGACTTTGCTCATTTCAATTTTAGCCGCCTCGATCACGGCCGGGACGCCGATTTTATTTGCCGCGCTGGGCGAGCTGATTTCTGAACGGGCCGGTGTTACCAATCTGGGTGTGGACGGCATGATGCTGGTGGGCGCTTGTGCCGGTTTTATTGCCGCTCAGCAGACGGGCAGCCTGTGGTGCGGCGTAGGCATGGCGCTGCTGGCTGGCTCGCTGATGGCGTTGATACATGCTTTTCTGACGGTCACACTGCGGGCTAACCAGGTCGTCAGCGGTTTGGCGCTGACCTTGTTTGGCACTGGCTTATCAGGTTATCTGGGCCTGGATTATGTGGGCCAGCAGGCGACCGTTGTTTTCAGCAAGCTGGCCCTGCCGGGGCTCAGTGAGATCCCTGTGCTGGGGCCTGTGCTGTTCAGGCAGGATCTGCTGGTGTATCTCAGCTATCTTTTAGTGCCTGCTGCTGCCTTTTATCTCTATCGTACCCGGGCCGGGCTGTTTATGCGGGCGTTGGGTGAAAATCCGGCGGCTGTCGACGCTGTCGGCGTCAATGTTTTCCGATTGCGTTATGTGTACGTGGTTTTGGGCGGTGCTTTGGCCGGTCTGGGCGGTGCGTATCTGTCACTGGCTTATGCTCCCTGCTGGCTGGAAAATATGACGGCCGGGCGCGGCTGGATCGCGGTGGCCCTGGTGATTTTTGCCTTATGGGACCCCTGGCGTGCGCTGCTGGGATCGTATCTTTTCGGCGGTATCGACGCGCTGGGGTTTCATCTGCAGGTCATCGGTCTGCCGGTATCTGTTTTTATTCTGAATATGCTGCCGTATATTTTTACGATCGTGGTTTTGATTTTGGTCCTGGCCCGGAAGGGTGGACGGCTGGCAGCGCCTCAGGCGCTGGGGCTGCCTTATGACAGGGAAGAACGTTAAACGAGGAGAGCTGTTATGGAATTTTTCATTTTCTTATGCTTTATGTCTTTTGTTTCTTTTGCCGTAGCCTTTCTGGCCTATGGGCTGGTGATCCGTTTGCTGGGCACTGCCAGTTCTGCCAGCCGTTATGCTCAGATCATTCTTGTGCCGGTAGCTATCATCGGTTACGATTTTCTGACGATCACGGCGCCGGCAGAATACCGTTATGTCATCGGTGCTCTGCCGATGCTGGCTTTGGGCTTGATGCTGCTGTATTACCGTTTTGGCAGAGGCGGCAGCATGGATGACGCTCCGGCGCCGTCTGAGATCAAAAAAGTGAGTAAAAAATCACTTAAGCATCAGGCGAAAAAAAATAAAGTTAAATAATTGGTCTTTAGCAGGAATTCAGGCTGTAAAAAGAGAAATTAACAGTAAAACCAATAATTGTATTATTGATTTTGAAGATTCTAAGAGCAGTTAATATAGCGGGAGGTGCGAATTATGTTTAAAAAAATCTTAGTACCTGTAGACGGTTCTGAAACCGCATGGCGCGCATTGAATAATGCGTTGGAGATCGGTAAAAAATTCGAGAGCGAGATCCTGGTAGTGAATGTCATCCAGCCTTATAATAATGCAGCGCTTTTAGCGGTTCCTCTTGATCATGCAACGATCAACCAGGGCAACAGCGAATTGGAAAAAGTCGGCGATAAGGTTTTGGAACTGGCCAGGGAAATGGTTGGCTCCTATCCGCATAAAGTCGAATACGATATGGAAGTAGGTCATCCGTCCGAGCGTATCATTGCTTTATCAAAAAAAGCAGAAGTGGACGCAATCGTTTTGGGCAGCCGCGGACTCAGCGGCATTGCTGAATTTTTCCTGGGCAGCGTCAGCTCCAAGGTTTCTCAGTATGCAACTGTACCGGTACTGATCGTAAAATAAGGTCATATTTAAAGTTTTAACGAAGGATGATGAACATGTTAAAGAAAATCCTCGTACCTATCGACGGGACTGAATATTCCTGGCGAGCCATGGAATATGCCGCTTCTCTGGCCAAACTGTCGGGTGGACACCTGGTTATTTTGACGGTCGTTAAGCCGGGGATTAAAGCTGTTGGCGGCGCACCGCTGGAAGAAGAGCTGGTCTACAGTGCCAACGGGCCTGTGATGCAGATCGGTAATGAAGTTCTGGGAGCCGCGAAACATTTGATGGATAAACAGGATATTCCCTGTGATTATTTACTGGCTGTCGGCAGCAGACCTGCCGAAGAAATAATCAAACTGAGCCGGCGCGAAAGCTGTGACAGCATCGTGATCGGCAGCCGCGGTTTTGGTGCGCTGGAAGGGCTTTTAAAAAGCAGCGTCAGTAAGACAGTGGTCGAAGAAGCCGGAGTACCCGTCATTGTAATAAAATAATAATAGTTTTTAAGGCGTTATGTATTATATACATAACGCCTTTTTATTTTACAATAAATGAAATTGTTATATAAAATCAAAAATATTGAATATAATTTATAATAATGCTATAATACAAACAGATAAACAAAATAGAAACTTTTAATATTGTTAAAAATCAATAGCACAAAGAAAGCTTTTTAAACAAAAGTAAAAGTATTGGGATTGTAATATTTATAGAAGAGGTGTGGAAATGAACTCAGAAATGATGGGATTCGACCAGTTTCCCCGAATAGCGCGGACAGAGACAGCCAGAGCGATCTATCTGATTGATGTTGATACCTGCGAAATTGTTTACATGAATAATTACGCTAAGGAAATGCTGCAGATGGCTTATGACGACGAGAGCTATTGTGGGAAAAAGTGTTACGAATTTTTGCAGGGACAGGACCGGCAGTGCAGGTTTTGCCGCAACAGCCAGCTGACAACGGAGCGTCTGTTTGTGGAAGAAATATACCAGCCGTCGGTACAGCGTTATTTGCAGGTCAAGAGTATCCTCTTCAATTATATGGGACGCCGGCTGCGTTTTGAAATTTTATATAATTTCAAAGAAGATGAGCTGGAACAGCAGAAAAAATATCTGGACCGTAAGCTGGAACAGATTCGCTGGGTCGATAATCTGACAGGCTTATATAACAGGGAAAAATATAACAGCATTTTAAGAGAAATAGAAGAGAAAAAAATCTCCCGGATAGGTATCGTTGATATGGATATCAATGGCCTGCGCAATATCAATGCCACTAAAGGTTACCAGTCCGGGGATAAGGTTTTAGTCAAAATAGCAGAGCTGGCAAGGAGTGTTTTTGGAAGCAATGCTTTTCGGATCGGCAGCGATGAGTTTATCTGTTTGGCTATCGATGACAGTAAGACTGATTTTGAAGCAAAAGTAGCGTCGCTGAAAAGTAAATTTAATGCGGAACCGGGGTTCAGGGTTGCTTTAGGCAGCTTATGGTGTGATGACTGCGACGATATTTACAGAAAAGTGTCCCAGGTCAACGCGGTCATGGAAGCAGGCAAGTCGTCAGGTTATGCAAGGCTGGACGCTGATTACAATTATAAGGCGGAAAGAGCGCACCGGCTGCTGGCAGAAATAGCGGCAGGCAGATTTACAGTTTATCTGCAGCCCAAGATAAATTTACAGACAGGACTGCTGGATGGTGCCGAAGCTTTAGTCAGGAAATTTGACGAACAGGGCAATGTAGTAGCGCCGGATAATTTTATTCCTGAATATGAAAAAAACGGTCTGATAAATTATATCGATACTTTTGTCTTGAAGACGGTCTGCCAGCTGCTGAAAGAGTGGCGCGAGCAGGGTGCCGAGCCTTTTAAAGTGTCTGTGAATGTGTCGCGGGTAACGCTGATCGCGGAGGATATCATTAAAAACAGTATTGAAACATGCAGAGAATATGGTATCGACCCCGGTCTGATAGATGTAGAGATCACAGAAAGCTTTGGTTTACTGGAAAAAAATTTGCTGGTAGATTTAATAAGCCGTCTGCATGAGGCGGGGTTCAGCATTTCCATGGATGATTTCGGCACCAGCTTTTCTAATCTGGAGCTGCTGTCACAAGTGCATTTTGATACGGTGAAATTCGATAAAAGTCTGACAGACAGTATCGTTGACAATCCCAAAACGCAGATCCTGTTTAAAGCGGCAGTGTCGATGTGCCGCGAGTTTGGTGATACGCTGACGCTGGCCGAGGGGATTGAAACAGAAGAACAACTCAAAGTTTTGCAAAAACTGGGCTGTCAGTTTGGTCAGGGCTATTATTTTGATAAACCTTTGCCGCCGCAGGTATTTTGGGAACGTTATATACAAAAATGAATAACATAAAAATAACACCGCTGCCTTAAAGCTTAAGGCAGCGGTGTTTTAATTGCTTGCTTCAATAAGAGCGGCGTCCCATTTCCGGATGTACCACGGGTTTTAGATGCAGGCGCTTGACCTGTTCGACGGCTTCTTCCAGCGGCATGTCCTGACGTCCGGCTTTGCTTTCAAAAATGCAGCAGGGGCTGTCACTGCCCACTTCGCCGCCGGGAAGATAAATGTATTCCTGATTATCGTTGTCGCCGAGAATGATACCGGCGAGTAATTGTTCTGCTAGTATTTTAGACATAAGGCCCTCCTAAAACATACGGCGTTTCCACAGCCAGTAGCCTGTGCCTACAGAAATCAGCAGGGCGATGGAGGTGATGGTAACGAAACCGAATTCGTTGCCTTCCATGGGAACCGGTACGTTCATGCCCCATAAGCCGCCGATCGTTGTGGGGATCGCCAGGATAATGGTTACAGAAGCCAGGAATTTCATGACCAGGTTCAGGTTGTTGCTGATGATGGAGGCGAATACTTCCATCATGCTGTTAAGAATGTGGCTGTACATTTCAACCATTTCGATGGCCTGCTTATATTCGATGATGACGTCTTCCAGAAGGTCTTCGTCTTCTTCATAGAGCTTGATCAGATGTCCCGACTGATTTGTGGAACGCAGCCGCAGCAGCTTTTCGGTAACGATGTAGTTGCTGCGCAGTGAGGTCGTAAAATACGTCAGGGATTTTTGGAGATCCAGCAGATTGAAGAGCTCGGAATTTTCCATGGACTTACGCAGATGCTGCTCCAGTTCATCAGTACGTTTAATAATGATACGGATATATTTCAGATATAAGGTCGCTGATTTATAAAGGATCTGGAACAGGAAGCGCGTTTTTTTGAAGGTGCTGAAGAAACGGTGGTTATAAGAAGAGAAATCGGCAACGACGGCGTTAGGCTCCAGACAGACCGTAACAATGAAGTCTTCGGCGATAATAATGCCGAGCGGCAGGGTGTCGTAGTCCTTGTTGCTGCGCAGAAAAGGAATGTCGACCAGGATCAGGATCTGGTCGTCTTCGGTCTCGATACGGGATTTTTCTTCTTCGTCCAGTGCGGCCGTCAGAAAATCCAGCTGGATATTTGTGGCGGCCGCTATTTCATGCAGTTCTTCAGGCGAGGGACTGACAATGTCGATCCAGCAGCCCTTTTCTAATTGTTCAAGTTCAAATTCATCAATACCGTTGGGTGTACTTTTGAGGATCTTATACATTGCAGGTGCCCTCCTTTCCTTAAAATTTTGCTTTAGCCGTTATTTGTGCAGATGCTGCTCCAGAGCCAGGGCCAGCTGGTCGCCGCAGGAGGTGCTGCGGTTGCCGCAGCGAATGCCGCGCAGTTTTGCGGCAACCTCTTCAACGGGAAGTCCTTCGACCAGGATGCCGATAGCCTGGAGATTGCCGGGGCAGCCGTTGACAAAAGTAACATTGTGTACTTTGCCGTCAATGATATCGTAATTGATCTGCTGGGAGCAGGTACCGCTGGTTTTATAAGAATACATAAGTTTAAACCTCGCTTGTTGGGGAATTTCAGATAAATAAATCTTCTGTAATCTTTTTTACATTCGACATAAAAAGCTAAAATCCTTGTTGTGGGCAGGAAACTATAAAAAATTTTACAAGACCGCCAACTGATATAAATGACGTAAAGAAAGTAAAAAAGTATTTTTAAAAGCTGTTTTACTTCACTTTGCAGCAGAAAATTGATATAATTATATCCATACTTGAAGGGGTAGGAGGGTAGGATGGCAGCAGGCGCCGATGAAGGTGCGGATTTGGTTTTATTAAGCAGCAGTGTAGAAAGGTAGTGTGGAATTTGTCTATTCAGTTGATTATTGTGTGCGTGTATATCGCGCTTTTGTTTGGGATCAGTTTTTATGTGAAACGGCGGGCCGATAAAGGTTCGGCGGAATATTTGTTTGCCGGGCGCAAGCTGGGGCCGGTTTTGATCGCGGTCAATATTACGGGGCTTGCCGTAGGTGCAGCTTCGACAGTGGGCGTGGCCGAGAATGCTTTTAAAGTAGGTATGGCGGCAGGCTGGTATAATGCGGCCTGGGCGGCAGGCGCTATCATTATGGGGCTGGTGGCCGCAGGTAAGCTGCGGGCCATGAAGATTTCTACGATTCCCGAATTTTTTGAAAAATACTATGATACCAAAGGCCGTGTCATCAGTGCTGTCGGTCTTGTCATCATCATGTCTGTTATTACGGCGCTGCAGTATTTGGCTGGCGGGGCGATTCTGGCTTCGCTGCTGCCTGATATTTTCAGCTTTAAAGGCGGGATGATGATGAGCGCCGTCGTTTTCATCGGCATTACCCTGATCGGCGGCTTATGGTCTTCCGGTCTTTCCAATATCGTCAGTGTCTGTCTGATCTATCTGGGCGTGCTGTATTCCTGCGTTGCCGCTGTCAATAATGCCGGCGGTATCGGAAATATTACAGCGCAGTTGCCGCCAACGCTGGACTGGTTCGATCCTTTAGCGGGGATCCCGCTGGCGGTAGTTATCGGCTGGTTCATCGTTATGATCACGCAGGCGATCACGGCGCAGGGACCGGTACAGATAGCCTGCGGCGCCCGTGACGCCAAAACTGCCCGCAAGGGATTTATTTTAGGCGGTATCCTTATCTTTCCGATCGGTTTTTTATGCGCGCTGCTGGGTATCGTGGCCAAGGTTTCTTTCCCCGATATTACGGCGACGATGGCGCTGCCGAAGGTCGTTATGAGCCTGAATCCGGTGGCTTCCGGCACCACGCTGGCAGCATTGTGGGCGGCCGACGTTTCTACGGCCTGCACGATCCTTCTGGGAGCGGGCACTTTGTTCAGTCAGGATATTTACAAGCGTTTTATCAATCCCTCGGTCAGTGATGAAAAATTTGTCACGGTCAACCGGCTGACGATTTTTGGTGTCGGCCTGATAACCCTGTGGTTTGCTTTTAATGCCGCTGGTATTTTGAAGACCATGATCGCCGGTCTGTCGATGACGACCGCGCTGACCTGCGTATTTTTATTTACGGTGTTCGCGCCGGGGCTGTGCCGCAGAAGCAGTGCTTTTTATACGACGCTGGTCGGGCTTTTGGGTCTGGTAGTCTGGGAATTTGTGCCGGCGCTGCATGTGCTGCAGCATGTTATTTATTTTGAATGGCTGATTTGTATCGTAACCTTCCTGGCAGTAGCGGTTATTGATAAAACTCCGATCAAAGTACCCGAATATGTAGAAGAAGAGGCTTGATATTATGACCGACAGCAAACTCACCAGTATCGAAATTGGCCGTGCGGCCTTAAAAATAGCTGTGACCGGTTCGCGTACCGAAGAGCAGCGGGTCAAGCAGGAGCTGGCTGAACATGGGATTCGTTCAACGGCGGTGGATTTTGGCGGAGAATTTATCCCGTCGATCGTCAAGATCGTTGAACGTGCCGTAGTGGCGGCGCAGAGGCAGGGGCTCGTTTCGGATACGCATGTGGGTGCCGGTGCGGTCGCAGGGGCTGCCCATGCGGCTTTAGAGCAGGTCAAAACCAAGGCGCTGGGCTTCAATGTGGGCGGCAAGATCGGTATTGCCCGCTGCGGCGAGCATCTGTGCGTGGCCATTTATATGGCGGTAGGCGTGCTCAATCTCAACGAGCTGTGTGTCGGATTGGCGCACCGTTCGCTGGATAATGTGGAATAAGGGCGCGGAAGAGTAAAAACAGTGAGGTTATTATGAATATATTCGATGTTATCGGTCCGGTGATGATCGGACCGTCTAGTTCGCATACTGCGGGCGCCGTACGTCTGTCGCTGCTGGCGATCAGTATTCTGGGCGCCTGGCCGGTAAAGGCACAGATCGCCCTGCACGGCAGCTTTGCCCAGACTTACCGTGGCCACGGTACGGATATGGCGCTGCTTGCGGGACTGATGGGCTGGCTGCCTGATGATGCGCGGATTCCGCAGGCGATGGAGTTTGCGCGGGAGCAGGGGTTGGAATATGAATTTTCGACGATCAATTTAGGCGATCTGACTCATCCCAATACGGTTTATTTTAAATTGACCGCTGCCGACGGCAGGCAATGCGAGGTCATTGGTTCTTCTATCGGCGGGGGGCAGGTCCTGGTAACGTCTATCGACGGTGCTGCCGTAGAATTGAGCGGCAAACTGCCGGCGATCCTGACCCTGCATAAGGATAAGCCGGGGGTCATTTCCCTGGTCAGCAGCGCTTTGGCCAGTGCCGGCATCAACATTGCGGGGATGCGGGTGTTCAGGGCCAATAAAGGCGGACTGGCAACGATGGTCATCGAATGTGACCAGGTAGTGCCGGAGCCGATCATCAATCTGGTGGCTGCTTTGGAACCTATGCAGTCGGTACGGTTCATTCGTAATGTTTTGTGAGGTGCAGCGTGATTAACGAGAAAATTTCTTTAAGGATCTGGATCGAGGCCGCAGCAGCTCAGGGAGTACCTTTGCATACTTATCTGCTGCAGCTTAGCAGTGAAGAGCTTGAAAGAAGTGAAGCAGAGATCCTGGCGCAGATGCAGGAAATGCTGCAGGTGATGGAAACATCGGCAGCATTTGGTCTGACGGGAGTGCGTTCGCACAGCGGACTAACCGGTGGGGCTGCGAAAAAGCTGATGGAAGCCGGTCAGACGGAAACGTATAAAAATCTTTTGGGCGGCGTGGTGAATGACGCTGTGGCTTATGCCATGGCCGTGGGCGAATGTAATGCGGCCATGGGGCGCATCGTTGCCGCTCCGACGGCAGGTGCTAGTGGTGTTCTGCCGGGCGTGCTGCTGTCGCTGAAAAAACATTATGCGCTGAACGAGGAGCGAATGGCTGAAGCCCTGGTAGTGGCAGGTAATATCGGCCTGGTGATAGCCAACCGTGCTTCGTTGTCGGGTGCCATGGGTGGTTGTCAGGCCGAGTGCGGCAGCGGCGCCGCTATGGCGGCAGGAGCCGCTGTAGATGTGCTGGGTGGAACACCTGAGCAGGTAGGCCATGCCGTAGCAATAGTTTTCAAAAATATGCTGGGTCTGGTGTGCGATCCTGTGGCCGGCCTGGTAGAAGTACCCTGCATCAAACGCAACGGCGGTGCGGCGGCGCAGGCTTTGTTGGCGGCTGAACTGGCTCTGGCCGGTATCACCAGCTTTATTCCTGCCGACGAGGTGATCGATGCTATGAAGTCCGTCGGTGACCGGCTGCCGTGTACGCTGAAAGAAACAGCGGAAGGCGGCCTGGCGCAGACCCCGACGGCACTGGCCTGGGCACAGGCTTATTTTGCTGCTGATAATAAAAGCTGAAAATTTTATTTATAATGAGTATCAATATGGAGGTGTTTCAAATGAAAAAAATCATCAATACTGAAAAGGCACCGGCCGCTATCGGGCCGTATTCTCAGGCTGTACAGGCCAACGGTATGCTGTATATGTCCGGTCAGATTGCTTTGGTACCGGAAACAGGCGAAGTAGTGGACGAAGGTGTTGAAGCACAGACGATCAGAGTGCTGAAAAATATGGAGGGCGTACTGGCTGCAGCTGGTTTGACCTTTGACGATGTCGTAAAAACTACGGTTTTTCTGACGGATATGGAAGATTTCGGCGTTGTCAACAGTATTTACGGCGAAAAATTTGCCGAAAACGCTCCGGCACGTTCCTGCGTGCAGGTTGCCGGGCTGCCTAAAGGCGTTAAAGTGGAAATCGAAGCGATCGCTGTCTGCAGGCAATAAGCCCTTCAGTAAATGTAAAAAAGTTTATAAAAAAGATTGACAGAAACTAGTGGCTATGGTAGAATAACATTCGTCGCCAAGCTATTAAGTTTGGACAATTTGGTGGCTGTGGTGAAGCGGTTAACACGGCGGATTGTGGCTCCGTTACTCGAGGGTTCGATCCCCTCCAGTCACCCCATAATTATCCTGTTTTCTATCCTTGGGGCGTAGCCAAGTCGGTAAGGCACGGGACTTTGACTCCCGCATGCGTTGGTTCGAGTCCAGCCGCCCCAGCCAATGTGATCCACTAGCTCAGTCGGTAGAGCACCTGACTTTTAATCAGGGTGTCCCGCGTTCGAGTCGCGGGTGGATCACCATTTTTTTTGCCTGTTTGCGGATGTGGCGGAACTGGCAGACGCACTAGACTTAGGATCTAGCGCCTTCGGCGTGCAGGTTCGACTCCTGTCATCCGCACCAATTAAAGCATAAAACCTTCGAGATTAACTCGAAGGTTTTTTTATTTGAATCACTGTCATCTGCCGTAAAGTGTTATATAATGATAGAACAGAGTAATTTTTTACCTGGATCTTGACTTGGAGTTAACTTCAAGTGCTATGCTTAAAAAGGAGCAAGACAGATGAGCTTTGCAAAAGAAAAGAATCTGATCGTCTATTTTTCACATGCCGGTGAAAATTACAGCGGCGGTAAAACTATATATCTGTCTGTCGGTAATACGAAGCGCGTTGCTGAAATACTTAAAGAACAGACCGGCTGTCAAACCTGGGAGCTGGAAACGGTCACGCCGTACCCTGCTGGTTATCAGGCGTTGAGTGAACTGGCCCAAAAGGAACAGCGCAATGCCTCCCGACCAAGATTGTCGGCTTACCCGCAATCGCTGGAGGGCTATGAAGGAATATTTTTAGGCTATCCTATCTGGTGGGGAACTGTGCCGATGGCAGTGCTGACCTTTTTAGAAAAATACAATTGGCAGCATCTGCGCCTCTATCCTTTCTGTACCCATGAAGGCAGCGGTCTGGGGCGGAGCCTTAAGGATATTACTGCCGCCTGCCGTCAGGCGGAGATCATGTCGGGACTGGCTGTTCGCGGAGCGGAAGCCATGTCGGCGCAGGCAGAAGTGCGAAACTGGCTCTCTAAAGTATTGGCTTGAATTTAAGTGCTGGGGAGGGGTTGTTATGGCGGAGCAGATTAAGAAAACAAGATATGCTTTGCTGGACAGTCTGCGGGGGCTGCTGCTGCTGGAAATGACCGTTTATCATTATCTGTGGGATCTGGTATATCTGTTTGAGCAGGAGCTGCCCTGGTTTCATAATGATTTGTTTTATTGGTGGCAGCAAAGCATTTGCTGGCGCTTTATTTTTCTTTCGGGTTTCAGCTGGCCTTTGGGAACAAGGCCTGTACAAAGGGCCTTGCAGGTTTTAGCCGGCAGTATGCTGGTACTGATCGCAACTCATGTTTTTGTACCGCGGCAGGCAGTGACCTTTGGCGTTTTGTTTTTCCTTGGTTCAGCCATGCTGCTGCTGACACTGCTGGAACGGCAGCTGAGCAGAGTGAGGGCAGGCTGGGGCGTTGCTGTGAGCGGAGCTTTGTTTGGCATTACCCGCAATATCAACGACGGCTATTTAGGCTTTGAACAATGGAATTTGTTGAAACTGCCGGAACAGCTGTATTTAAATAAGTTGACTACTTATGTGGGCTTTACGGAAGCCGGTTTTGCTTCCAGTGATTATTTTTCGCTGATGCCCTGGTTCTTTTTATATCTGGCCGGCTATTACAGCTGGCGTTGCTGTGCAGCACAGGGCGTTTTACCGAAGATATTCAGCTGGGGCAGCCGCTGCCTGGGTTTATGCGGCCGACGGTCTTTGCTGGTCTATCTTCTGCATCAGCCTGTTTTATACCTGCTGCTGACGCTGTTTTGGCACGGGAAGAGTTTGTTTTAAGCGGAGCCGGGAAAATAAATTATTGCTTGACTTAGAGTTGACTCCAGGTGTTAGAATAACCGTAAGAGGAGGTGTTGCTCTATGACGATTGCCGAAGTTAGTAAAATGTTTGGCCTGACTGCTGATACATTGCGCTATTATGAACGGATCGGTTTGATACCGCCGGTCAGGCGCAGTAATAGCGGTATCCGCGATTATGATGAGAGTGCCTGCAACTGGGTAGGATTTATTAAATGTATGCGCGGGGTAGGTATCCCTGTCGAAATGCTGATAGAATATGTGGCGTTGTTTCGGCAGGGAAACAGTACGATCAGTGCGCGCAAGGCGCTTTTGATAGAACAGCGGCAGCAGCTGGCGGATAAAATTATTGAAATGCAGTCAGTGCTGGAGCGTCTGGATACAAAAATCGCTGGCTATGAAGCAAGCTGTTTGAAATTTGAGCAAGAGCATCTAAGAACATAAAGAAAATATAATTTTAAAATAAAGTATTGACAAATTTTAAGAAAACAATATATAATTTAGGAACTGGAGATTCTGGTAGGTGAGGCTACCATAGGGATACGGATTGCTGCCGCGGAGTGGTGGAGACACCATGAGAAGGTTTGAACAGGCTATGTCGACAACAAGGCATAATCTAACGCAATTTCATCGCCCTGTGGAGTTAAAGCTTGAACAGGGCCGGTTCTGATTGAACTGCAAGGTAATTTTGTTTTGTTACCCGCGTCTTTGTTTAAGCATTGACGCGGGTTTTTTATTTGCCGCGGACCGCCGCAGAATTTTGATTATAGATATTTTAGCGAAAAAGTGAGGTGAGAAGAATGGACGCAGGAGGCAGTAGGGGCATAAAACCAAAAGGCGAAGGATCAGGAAGCAGTCTGCTTTCAGGGCGTCTGTTCTTCCACGACAATTACATATAAATACTTTGTCTTTTCGTTGTGTGTCCTACTTTCCTGAAAGTATGCAGTAAAACTGTAAGGAGGTAGAGAACAATGAAAAAGAAATTAATGTTTTTAAAAAATAATCCGCAGGAGATCCTGCATCGTGAGAAGGTCAATGAAAGGCTGCGTTTTGCTTCCTCTCATGAGGTGCATGCAGTTCTGAAGCATTTGGAGACTACTGGCAAAGGGCTGCCGTCCGGTATGGTGGAGCAGGCGCGCGGGCGGTATGGCGATAATATCGTGACGCATGGTAAAAAAGAATCGCTGCTGATGCGTATCTGTAAAGCCTTTGTTAATCCGTTTACGATGATTTTGCTTGCTCTGGCAGTTGTATCGGCGTTTACGGATATCTGGATGGCCGATCCGGGTGAAGAAGATGCTGTGACAGTCCTCATTATTACAACAATGGTAATGATTTCCGGTACTCTGCGGTTCGTGCAGGAAACGAGAAGCGGCAATGCGGCCGCTAAATTATCGGCGCTGATCGAAACGACGACCTGTGTGGAAAGACTGGATACGGGGCGGCAGGAACTGCCGCTGGACGAAGTCGTCGTAGGCGATCTGGTGCATTTATCAGCTGGCGATATGGTGCCGGCTGACATTCGAATCATCTTTGCCAAGGATCTGTTCATCAGTCAGTCGGCTCTGACCGGCGAAAGTGAACCGGTAGAGAAATATCCCGGCCTGGGCGGTGCGGCGGATTCCGTGACAGAATCGTCTAATCTGGCCTTTATGGGCAGTAATGTTATCAGCGGTACGGCGGTAGGAGTCGTTGTGGCCGTAGGAAACGATACGCTGCTGGGCGAGATGGCCAGGGCCTTGAACAGCAAACCGCCGCAAACCAGTTTTGAAAAAGGCGTCAATTCCGTTTCCTGGGTTTTGATCCGCTTCATGCTTGTGATGGTGCCGGTAGTTCTGTTCATCAACGGCTTTACAAAAGGCGACTGGATGAATGCGGCTTTGTTTGCGATCTCGGTTGCAGTAGGCCTGACGCCGGAAATGCTGCCGATGATCGTGACGACCTGCCTGGCTAAAGGTGCGGTATCGATGTCCAGGGAAAAAGTTATCATCAAAAATTTAAATTCTATCCAGAACCTGGGCTCGATCGATATTCTCTGCACTGATAAGACAGGTACTCTGACTCAGGATAAGGTAGTATTGGAATATCATCTGGATGTTGAAGGCAAGGAAGCGCCGCGGGTCTTGCGGCATGCCTTTTTAAACAGCTTTTATCAGACCGGGTTAAAGAATCTGATGGATATTGCCATCATCAGCAGGACGAAACTGGAAGAGGAAGAAAATAAAGACCAGTTAGGCGATCTGGAAAAATTCTATCAGAAGGTTGATGAGATACCTTTTGATTTTGAACGCCGCCGGATGAGCGTGGTAGTAGAAGATAAAAACGGTAAAACGCAGATGATCACCAAGGGCGCTGTGGAAGAAATGCTGAATATCTCGTCTTTTGTCGAATATGCAGGGCGCGTAGTGCCGCTGACGGCATCAATGAAAAAGCTGGTCATGGAGAAGGTTGACGAGCTCAATGACGATGGTATGCGGGTCATTGCTGTAGCGCAGAAAACCAATCCTTCGCCTGTCGGCGCTTTTTCCGTAGCTGATGAGAAGGAAATGGTCCTGATCGGCTATCTGGCCTTCCTCGATCCTCCTAAAGAAACGACTGCGGCGGCGATCAAAGCGCTGCAGGAACATGGCGTTGCGGTAAAAATACTGACCGGGGACAATGAGAAGGTCACCAAATGTGTGTGCCGGCATGTAGGGCTGACTGCAGAAAAAATGCTGCTGGGTTCTGAAGTAGAAGCGATGAGCAACGAAGAGCTGGCGGCAGCAGCGGAAACTACCACGGTTTTTGCTAAATTAGCGCCGGCCCAGAAGGCCAGGATCGTGCGGCTGCTGCGTGAAAATGGACATTCTGTAGGCTATCTTGGCGACGGCATCAATGATGCGGCGGCGATGAAGGCTTCTGATGTAGGGATTTCCGTCGATACGGCTGTGGATATTGCCAAGGAATCGGCAGACGTCATTTTACTGGAAAAAGACCTGCTGGTTCTGGAAAAAGGGATACTGGAAGGGCGTAAAACTTATGCCAATATGATCAAATATATCAAGATGACGGCTTCGTCCAATTTTGGCAATATGTTTTCCGTTTTGGTAGCCAGTGCCTTTTTGCCCTTTCTGCCAATGGCTTCGATTCATTTGATTCTGCTGAATCTGATTTACGATATTTCCTGTACGGCGATCCCCTGGGACAATGTGGACAGGGAATTCCTGACCCGGCCCAGAAAATGGGATGCTTCCAGCGTCAGTAATTTTATGATCTGGATCGGGCCGACCAGTTCCGTTTTCGACATCGTGACCTATGCGCTGATGTATTTCATTATTTGCCCGGCTGCTGTCGGCGGCCATTTGTTCCACGAGCTGGACGATCCGGCACAGCAGGCTTTGTATATCGCTGTTTTTCAGGCGGGCTGGTTCGTAGAGTCCATGTGGTCGCAGACGCTGGTCATCCATATGATCAGGACGCCGAAGATCCCGTTCCTGCAGAGCCATGCTTCAGCGCCGGTGACTTTTCTCACTTTTATCGGTATCGCGGTACTGACAGTGATCCCTTTTACCCCGCTGGGACATGCTATCGGACTGGCGTCGCTGCCTGCTGATTATTTTGGCTGGCTGGCCGCCATCATATTGGCTTATATGATTCTGGCTACAGTTATGAAAAAACTCTATATCCGGCGTTACGGTGAATTACTGTAGTTGTGCATCGTCATTGAAACGCATATAATATTAGAGTATAAAGAAAAACGAAGCACGATCAATGGGGGAATGAAAGCATGCTGGGGACCATCGTCAATACGGGCACCATTATTGCCGGCAGTTTGCTGGGCAGTATTTTCAGACAGGGGATCAAAGAAAATTATAAAAAAGCTTTATTTGACGCTTTGGGACTGGCGACCGTCGGATTGGGCGCCAACGCGGTAGTCAGTAATATGCCGCACAGCAGATTCCCGGTCCTGTTCATCCTCAGTCTGGCTGTAGGCAGTATTATCGGAACTCTGCTTGATATTGACGGCCGCTTTCAGCGGCTGGCAGGGCGGCTCAAAGGCGGCTCTGACCTGGGACAGGGGCTGTCTACGGCGATACTGCTTTTCTGTATCGGGACATTGTCGATCCTGGGACCGATAGAAAGCGCTCTGCATGATAATAATACTTATCTTTTTACTAACGCTACGCTGGATTTTGTAGCTTCGATGGTTTTAGCTTCCGCTTATGGTATCGGCATCGCTCTGGCCGGGGCAGTACTGTTTTGCTGGCAGGGATCGATCTATCTGCTGGCCGGCTGGCTGGCACCGTTTCTGACAGCCGAGCTGATGACGGAAATTTCAATTATCGGCGGAGTCTTTATTATGAGCTCCGGCTTTGCGATTTTAGAATTGAAAAAGTTTAAGACGCTCAATATGCTGCCGGCGCTGTTTATTCCGGCAGTATGGGTGCTGCTGCTAAAATGTTTTTCCTGATTTTTAAACAGCCGCTTCTTTAAGAGGCGGCTGTTTTTTAGTTTTTGTAAATGATTATCTTAACAAAAAAAACAGGTTTTAAGTGCGAAAAAGCTGGCAGAAAGCAGGTTTTGGGCTTGTAGAAAAACGTGACGGTGTTATAATAAAACTATAAGGAGAATTTAAAGCAATGGCCGGCTTGGAAAAGTTGATTGCTTTTTAAAATTCCCGGTGCTATAATGTAGTAAAAGATAATTTTTATTTGTTGCGATTAGACACTGCAAATAAATCAAAATTTTGAAAGGTGGTGGCAGTAATGCCAAATTTTGCAAACCCGTTTCAAGGTAATGTCAACAGAAAGTTAACTAAAGAAGAATTGATCCAAGCCGTACGTCTGGATATTGCAGGTGAGCTGGAAGCTATTTACCTGTATGATGCCCATGTACAGGCTACTGATGACGAAGTGGCTAAAATGGTCATTTCCGACATTCGTGACGAAGAAAAAGCCCATGTCGGTGAATTGATGACCTTGCTGCGTTATCTCGATCCTGCTGAAGCAGAGCATTTTATTTCCGGTGAAGGCGAAGTTAAGGAAATGCTGGAAGGCCTGGGTATGAAAGCTGCCGGTATTGCCGATGACAAAACGGAAGTTACTAATAAGGCGACTACCGTAGGCAGCCTGCTGGATAAATAGGAGGTATGGTTATGGAATTTTTAATGCGTGACGATGTTAATCTGTCTGCCGAGCAATGGCAGTCTATTGATAGTGCTGTGGTTCAGGCGGCAAAAAATGTTTTAGTGGGACGTAAATTTTTACAGATTTATGGACCGTTGGGTGCCGGTGCACAAAGTGTGAACGTAGATGTGCTGACTCCTGCTGAAAAAGGCAGTGTGGACTTTTTTGGTGAAGAAGAAGAAGCGGTAAAAGTTACAGGCCGCAGCTTTAAAGAGCTGCCGATGATCTACAGGGATTTTGTTTTGTCCTGGAGAGATATGGAACAGGCCAAACAGATCGGGATGCCGATCGATTTAGGCGCGGTAAGCGCTGCTGCCAATGCCTGCGCGCAAAAAGAAGATCTGATGATCTTTGCAGGTAATCCGAAAGCCGGTTATGAAGGCCTGGCTACAGCGGAAGGTGCTTTTAAAGTTAAAAAAACAGACTGGAGCAAGGATGAAAATGCTTTCAGCGATGTAGTTAAAGGTCTACAGCATTTTGCGGACAAGAATTTGAGAGGCCGTTATGCTTTAGCAGTCAGTCCTGACTTATATGCGCAATTACAGCGCCTGCAGGTCAGCACTGGATTACTGGAAAGCGAACGCATCAAAAGCCTGGTTGGCGGCGGATTATATATGACTCCGGCGTTGGGTCTCAATAAAGCCGTATTAGTCTGCGCCGAACCGCAGAATATGGATCTTGTTATCGGTCAGGACCTTATTACCGGTTATCTGGGTTCTGCCAAGCTGAATCATGAATTCCGCGTTTTTGAGACAGCCTTGCTGCGTATCAAATGCAAGGATGCAGTAGTGATTTTTGGCTGATTATAAAACTTCAAGCCTGCCGGCATATAATGCCGGCAGGCTTTTTACTGTGCAGAAAAGCAACAATAAAACTGCGTAAATATTTATTTGATAAAAATACTTGGTGTTTAATAAGTAAAAATGAGCTATAATAAAACAAAAGTGAAAGATAAAGATTGAGGAGGCCGGACATGGAGAAAAAACGTGGTTATAATAAAAAATATTTCCTGCTGTTCAGTTTAGCAGCGGCGTTGCTTTGTGCTCTGGCCGCAGGCAGCAGCCTGTATGATACTTATAGATATACCCGCGAAAGAGCGGTCTTTCTGGCAGAAAGCTATGGTTCTCAGACCAGATATGAACTGATGAATCTTTATGACGATGCTTTTGTTCTGCGCGAGTTGATTGAGCAGGGGATGCTGGATGCCAAAGGCACTAAAATGGCCGTAACAGAAAAAGGTTTTCGCAATATGTCAGAGATTGGGATTCGGAGGATGAACGATGTCTGCATGGCTTTTGATGATATGGACCTGATCACAAATGTATCTTTGGCCATGGCGGAAGGACCGCTGCAGGACGGTATTCCTGAAAAAACTGTTATTTCCTATTGTTTTCCTTATGAAATCAATAAAAGCGCTCTGGGTAAAAACCTGATGGTGCAGCCAAAAAGGGATGACGCGATCAGAAAGGTCTACCAAAGGCAGGGTGAATTGGTGATCGAAGGGCCGTTCAGAAGGATTCAGGACAATGAATTGGTGCTTACGGGGCGGGTTGCCGTAAAAAATCCTGATGGTTCTCCCTGGGGATTAGTTGCTGTAACTTTGGACATGAACCCTGCAAGTCCTAAATATGCCTTGCAGAATATCCACTTTGCCGCATTGCAGGGACAGAAATACCGTTATCATCTGTATAAAATAGAAAACGGCGCCAAACTGACGATAGCTGCTTCTGATCAGGCGGCAATGGCAATGACAGGCGGAATGAAATATGATATTGAGCTGCCGAATGCCAGCTGTATCATAGAAGTAGATAAAGCAGGAGGCTGGATTGGCAGCCGGATAATTTTCCTGAATATCGGTATAGCTTTCTTTGTGTGGCTGCTGAGTATTTTTGCTGTAAAAAAATGGCTGGAAAATAAAGAAGCGCATCGCGAGATCGCTGACCGGGAAGAGATCCTGCGGCAGATCGCCGATAATATCAACGGTGGTGTGCTGACTTTGGCGAATGATGTGGGTTTCTGTATTCGTTATGCTAACGACGGTTTTTTAAAACTGATCGGGTATACCAGGGAAGAACTGGAAAACGTCCCGTCTTTTTTGAGGGCGCATTTGATCTACGAAGAGGATACGCCTAAGTTTCAGGCTTTAATGGATGGGGTCTGGCATCTTCATGATAAAATCGATCTGGAGATGCGGCTGCTGCATAAAAACGGGCATTATATACCGGTTTTGATTCGTGGCAGCGTAGGGACTGATAAAGACGGCGTTTTAGTGATGTACTGCGTTATTGTCGATATCAGCGAACAAAAGCGGATCATTCAGGAATTAGAACTGGAGAAAGAGCGTTATGATCTTTTAGTGCAGGCTTCTAACGAAATAATTTTTGATGTGGAGGTCCTGCCTGAGCAGATCACCTGGTCGCCGCTGTATCGTAAGATCTTTGGCTTTGAGCCTTTTGTTAAGCTGGGTTCTGATAATAAGGAGCCTTTGACCGCTGCGGAAGCTGCTGAAAATGCTGCCGCCATCAGGTGCTTTATGCAGAAGGCTATAGAAAACAAACAGTCTGACAGTACCGAGCTGCTGCTTGCTTATGCCAATGGCGAACAGCACTGGTTCAGGGTCAGAGCCAAGTGCATTATCAAGGATGCGACAGTAGTACGGCTGGTAGGCAAGCTGGAAAATATCGACGAGGAGATGCGGGAGAAAGAAAAGCTGCAGGATATCAGCAGGACGGACCAGTTGACCGGCGTTTACAATAAAGCCGGCTTTAAGACCGTGGTAGAACCGCTGCTGCGTGACGGCGGGTTTGGCAGTTTCATTTTTACGGACCTGGATAATTTTAAAACAGTCAATGATACCCTGGGACATCAGGCTGGCGATAAAGTTTTACAGGAAATGGCAGCGAAGCTGCGGCAGTTTTTCCGTTCTGAAGATATTATCGGCCGTTTTGGCGGCGATGAATTTTACATTTACGTACCCGGGCTTTCACCGGAGGCGACAGTGCAGCGTGTCGAAGCATTATGCCGTATTCTGCATACTACTTATGATGATGTTACCGTTTCCGCCAGCGTCGGCATCTGTTATTTTCCTGAACATGGGCAGGATTTTGAAAAACTGGTGCATTTGGCTGATATGGCCGCATATGTTGTAAAAAACAACGGCAAGGGCGGCTATCATGTTTATGAGCCGGGGGATAAAATTTGATTTTGCTTGCTATTGCCGGTAAAAGGTGCTAAAGTTAACTTAATATCATAAGTCGATCCACTGGGGGCGCGTTATGCTGAGAGGCCGCAAGGCCGACCCTTAGAACCTGATTTCCGGGTAATGCCGGCGTAGGGAAGTGGCACAAGCGCGAGCTAAAGCCAATTTCCTGCGGGAGATTGGCTTTTTATTTTTGAAGGGAGCGTTGAATAATGGCAATACAAATGCAATTGGCCCGTCAGGGCGTGATCACAGAAGCGATGCGTCTGGTAGCGGCGCAGGAACATTTAGACCCGGAGGTTATCAGGGCTGGTGTGGCGGCAGGCACGATCGCTGTCTGCTGCAATATCAATCACAAAAATCTTATCCCGCGCGGTGTTGGTCAGGGATTATCGGTCAAGGTCAATGCCAATATCGGAACTTCCAGTGCCTATCCTGACCCTGAGCCGGAACTGGTTAAGCTGCGCGCCGCGATCGAGGCCGGTGCAGATTCTGTGATGGATCTTTCTACAGGCGATAATATCGACGCTTCCAGGAAAGCTATTATCAAAGCGTCTACAGTAATGGTAGGCACAGTGCCGATTTATCAGGCAACGGTAGAAACGATCAAAAAACGCGGCGCCGTTGTGGAAATGACCAAAGAAGACCTGTTTGAAGTCATTCGCCAGCAGGCCGCTGACGGCGCTGATTTCATGACGATCCACTGCGGGATCAACCGTCAGGTATTGCACGCTCTGACCAGTGAAGGACGGGTGATGGACGTTGTCAGCCGCGGCGGCAGCTTTATTACAGGCTGGATGCTGCATAATGACAGGGAAAATCCTTTATATGAATATTATGATGAGATTCTGGAGATCTGTGCCGAATATGACGTAACGATCAGTCTTGGTGACGGACTGCGTCCAGGCTGTCTGGCTGACGCTACCGACAGGGCGCAGATCCAGGAGCTTTTGAATTTGGGAGAATTGACTCAGCGGGCCTGGGCGCGCGGCGTGCAGGTAATGGTGGAAGGTCCCGGCCATGTTCCTTATAATCAGATAGCGGCGAATATGCAGCTGCAGAAGCGCTTGTGTCATGGCGCGCCGTTTTATGTTTTAGGGCCGTTGGTGACTGATGTGGCGCCTGGCTATGATCATATAACCTCTGCCATCGGCGGCACACTGGCAGCAGTCAGCGGCGCTGATTTTCTGTGTTATGTAACGCCGGCCGAGCATCTGGGTCTGCCGGATATCGACGATGTGCGCGAAGGCGTGATCGCGACGAGGATCGCAGCTCACGCCGCCGATATTGCCAAAGGTCTGCCGCAGGCGATCGCCTGGGACAGGGAAATGGCTGTGGCGCGTAAAAATCTTGACTGGCCGGAGCAGATCCGTCTGGCGCTCGACCCGGTAAAAGCGCAGGCTTACCGTGATAAGAAAAATAAGTCGGAGGACGAAGCCTGTTCCATGTGCGGCGATTACTGCGCTGTTAAGATCGTAGGACAGTATTTGGAAGCACACCGTAAAAATAGTATTTAATCATAAATTCATATAAAAATGTGGCGTATTTATAAAATACGCCACATTTTTTATTATACGGAATAACGTTATGAGTATAATGAATAGTAATATATTTACTTCAGTGCTATAATTTAACTGAATTTTTAAAAAAGTTGAAGTGGAGGTGGGAGTATGTTAACGAATTCATATAATCATGAAGATGAAGAAATGAAAAAAATCATGCCTGAAAAAACAGTAGTGACGATTAAAAATGGTATCGTTGTTGATGGTACAGGCGCCGAAGCAGAACAATTAGATATTATTGTTAAGGACGGACTGATCAGTGCGGTCGGTCGGGATTTGCCTGTGGAAGGAGAGCTGATCGACGCTGCTGGATTGGTAGTTACGCCTGGATTTATTGATATTCATACGCATACCGACACCAGTATTTATAAATATCCGCGTTCAGGAAGTCGTTTGATGCAGGGGATCACTACTGAAGTTACTGGCAGCTGTGGTATCGGTAATTTTCCAGTTGGCAAAGAGCCGGCTAAGGTTGAGGAACTTGTTCATTTTTTGAAATTACATGACGCTTATATTCCAGAAGAGGGAATTACCTGGAAAGATTTCGCTGGTTTTGCAGAAGATTTAAGCAGATATCAGCTGGGGACGAATATAGCGCCGTTAGTTGGACATGGCGCGTTAAGAATAGCAGTTGTCGGTTCAGAGAACAGAGCTGCTACTTCTGCAGAATTGGAAAAGCTTTGCGTGCTTTTAGACAAACAACTGGCGCAGGGTGCCTGGGGGATGTCCAGCGGGTTGATATATCCTCCTGGAAGTTTTGCCCCTGCGGCAGAATTTAATGCACTTGGAAAGATTCTTGCAAGGCATGACGCGCTTTACACTACCCATGTCCGTGGCGAAAGCGCAAGCTTGCTGCAGGCTGTTGATGAAGCGATTGACGTGTCAAGGAGTTCCAATACCAAAGTTCAGGTTTCGCATTTAAAAGCTATAGGTGTACCGAATTGGGGTAAAGGTAAAAAAGCGCTGGAAAAGATTTTAGCAGCACGGCAAGAAGGACTCAATGTTACGGCAGATCAGTATCCCTACGAAGCTTCAGCAACGGCTTTGTCAGTATTGCTTCCTGGCTGGGTGCAGTCAGGCGGCGCCGAAGCTATGGTAAAAAGGCTGCAGAATACTGAAGAACGTAAAAAAATGCTGCCGGATTTAAATAAAGAAATGGCTACCCGCGGCGGTCCTGACCGTATTTTGATTACAGGGCTGCGCAACGGCAGAGAAGAATTTGTTGGCAAAAAACTGAGTGAAATAGCTGATATGATGAAGAAGCCGGCAGATATAGCTGTGATGGATTTGCTTGCAGAACAGGAAGGGACTGTACAGGCGGTATATTTTTCCATATCGACGGAAGATATCGATTATATAATGCAAAGTAATATCGTATCTATCGGTTCCGACGGCGGCAGTGTAGAAATCGAAGAAGCTGCCCATTCGTCAACGCACCCGCGTTTTTATGGCACTTTTGCCAAAATATTAGGTACGTTTGCTCGTGATCGCGGTCTGGTAACTCTTGAACAGGCTGTCTATAAAATGACAGGTTTACCGGCGGCCCGTCTGGGAATGCTGGACCGAGGGATTATTGCTGTTGGTAAAGCAGCAGATATTACGATTTTTGATTATCAAAAAATACGTGATCTGGCAACTTTTGAGAAACCGCATCAATACTCGCAGGGAATTGTTCACGTCTTAGTAAATGGCGGTTTTGCTGTTAAAAATGGTCATTTTACTAATGAAGCACATGGTCAGGTTTTGAGAAAACCGCATTAAAGGAGATGATTGCTATGTCGGCGGCCGGAGATTTTAATGTCATGATGGGCTTGTTAGCCCTTTTACCCTTAGTAGTTTATATTATTTTAGTTTTTCGTGATGCTGATCCGATACCTGTTACAATCATTTGCCTTTTAGTTGGCATGATCGTATCAGGGCAGGGCCCAATAAAATTAGGTGAATCAATAGTTAAAGCAATGGGTTCTTTTTTAGCTGTCATTGGTTTGATAATCATGCTGGGCCGTGGCTTAGGTGAAGTCATGACGGCGACTAAGGTCAGTCATACGCTTGTTTATAAAATAGTTTATGGTATTGGGATCAATACTCAGAAAAAAGCGATGCTGGGTATTGGCGCATCCTGTTTCACATTGATTGCCTTATTGGGAACAATGGCCGGTGGTAATGCTATATTAGCTCCGATCGTTATACCTATTGCGGCGTCGGTTGGATTATCACGCAGTACTGTCGGGACTATTTTTGATACAGTTGGCGAAGAGGCTCTGATCGTTGGTCCTTTTACCCCGCCTGTAATTACGCTGTTGGGGCTGACTGGAATCGCTTATGCGCCGATGCTGCTTTTTGTAGCTTTACCGTTTGTGGCGGCTACCATGATAATCACCTGGTTTAACCTGCAAAAAATTCAACGGGAAACAGAGCTGACGAATCCCTATGACCAGCAGGATAAAGTTGAAGCCTTTGAGCCCACGCCGCAAAGCAACAGAGCAACGATTGTTTTTGTTGTAATGTTTATTTTTGCTATTTTGTATGGCATTTTTAAACAGGCAGGCACTTCCTTTATTGTTATTATCATGCTGTCGCTGTCGCTGGCAACTGGTTTTGCGGGCGGGATGAATATGAAGGAGATTTGCCGGCATATAGTTAAAGGTATGGCTGGTAATGTTAATTTATTCTTTTTATTTGTATTGTTAGAGCCGTTCTTAGGCTTTGTTGAAGCTGGCGGCGGCTTTAAAGCCCTGGCAGTTTTGTTGCAGCCGATTGCCGATATGGGAGGTAAGGCTGGTGTAGTACTGACTGGCGGTTTGATCGGTGCATTTGGTATTTCCGGAGCTGCAGTAGCGCAATTGAAGGTTATGCATAGTATGTTCGGCAGTATGATAACGCAGCAGGGGATTTCTATGTTTGCCTGGGCGGCGGCGCTGATAGTTGGTTCGCGCGTAACAAGCTTCATTTATCCGGGGCCGAATATGTTTGGTGCTGTTGGTTTTGCGCAATCTGATGATATTAAAGCTGTTTTGCGTAATGGCTGGATGGTTTCCACTGCTCATTGTATTATTTTAGTCATTTATGCAGTGGTATTTGCATAGTAAGTTTAACTCTCTTAGAATAAAAAAGTCTGCCTGCTTTTTAAAGCAGGCAGACTTTTTTATGAAATTATTTTTTTAGGGGAAGCTATTTATTCTTTGTATAAATAATCCTGCACCTTGCTGTGGCTGTCTTCCGGTCCGACCATGATGAAGACGTCGCCGGCTTCGAACAGTGCGTACGGACCGGGCGAGACGATAAGTTCTTCGCCTTTGCGGATTGCTACCACGGTAACGCCGGTGCTCTGCCAAAAGTTGATTTCTGAAATCATTTTACCGAGAAAACGGCAATCCCTGGTTATTTTTATTTCGTAAGGCAGGATAGGTGATGCCAGACGGAATTTTTCAATATATTCCAGCAGCTGGTGCACATTATCCAAAATATCGTCCTGTTGTTTTTTCTGCTGCTCTGACAGGGTCTCGATATTTTTTTTCAGCTCGGTGATAGTAGAAATGTTGCGGAAGCGACCTACCAGCTGCGCTGCCCGTTCTGCTGAAAGCACGACGCTGCCGCTGCCCGATTCGATCGCCACGATACCGACATCCTGCAGCATGAACATGGCGCGGCGGATCGTTTCCGGCGAAACTGCATAGTGGGCTGCGAGCATGGAGCGTCCGTAGATTTTTTCGCCGACCTTATATTTACCGGCAGCGATTTTAGAAGCGATATCGACGGCGATTTTTTGGTAGATCGGTTCTGCTATTTTGTGTTTATTAGCCATGATGGTATCCTTTGCAGTAAAAAAATAGTAAAAATTGTTCCCTGAAAAATTTAATCTTATTTATTATTATACCATATCCGCAGCTGTTGCAGATAAGCCGGCAGGCTGGCATACAGCCATTGCGGAGAGCCGGGATTAACTGATCCGACATGATATTTGCAGTGTAAAAAAGTAATTAAAGTAAATTGACAAGCTTTTCCAAGTAAGTTAAACTAAAAAAGCAGATAGAGGCAACTCAATAATAATATAAAGTTGTCGGATTGTAAAGGGGGGAGTTTTGATGAAGAAAAGAATACTGCAGCTGGTAGGCCTGGTTTTGTTTGTGTGCCTGGCGGCAGGCTGTGGCAGCAGTAACGAAAAAACGGTAGTTTTTTCTGACGCCGGCTGGGACAGTGTGAAATTTCACAATGCGGTAGCCGGTTTGATTGCAGAAAAGGCTTATGGTTTAAAAGTGGAAACTATGAACGGTTCAACGCCGATCATGGAAGCGGCTCTGGTCCGCGGTGATGTGGATGTCAATATGGAACTGTGGACTGACAATGTTGCTACTTATGAAGCTGATAAAGCCGCTGGTGGGATCGTTGATCTGGGAGTCAACTTCGATGATAATAAACAGGGCCTGTATGTACCACGTTATGTGACCGAAGGTGATCCTCAGCGTGGTATTGTGCCGATGGCTCCTGATTTGCACAATGTTGCCGATCTGGCACGCTACAGTCAGCTTTTTGTTGATGAAGAAAATCCTTCCAAAGGCCGTATTTACGGGGCGATCCCCGGTTGGGCCGTTGATGAAGTGATGTTTAAAAAATATAAGTATTATGGTCTGGACAAAAATTATATCTATTTCCGTCCCGGCAGCGAGGCGACTTTGAGTACGGCCTTTGTAACGGCGTATGAAAAAGGTCTGCCGATCGTCGGTTATAACTGGGAACCGACCTGGATCAGCGGCAAGCTGGACCTGGTACTTTTGGAAGACGCGCCCTATACTCAGGCCGGCTTTGAGGCAGGCGAAACCGCTGCTCCTTCCGTAGTCGTCATGGTATCGGCTAACAGCCGGTTTCCCAAACGGCAGCCTGAATTTACGGAGTTTCTGAAAAAATATCATACTTCCAGCGCTTTGACGGCGGAAGCTCTGGCTTATATTGCTGATAATAAAGCGACTTACGACCAGGCGGCCCGCTGGTTTCTGCAAAAACACGATGATCTGCTGACGCACTGGCTGCCGCCTGATAAAGCGCAGACCATGCGGGCAGCTTTAAAAGAACAGTAAGGGGGCGGGGAAATGCCGAGTTGGTTGTTAAATTTTCCGAATATCAATTTGAATATAGCAGAACCGATAGATGAATTTGTGCGTTATATCAACATCAATTATGGCGAGGTTTTTGTCGCCGCCAAAAAAATGCTCAGCATTTTTATTAACGGCATCAACGGCGCGCTGGATATGATTCCCTGGTGGCTGATGATCCTGCTGGTTATTTTTGCCACAAAAAAATTGATGAACAGTTATAAAAACGGGGTTCTTTACGGCGGCCTGTTGTTTATGATCGGTGCCTGTGGTTACTGGCATATGATGAATGAAACTCTGGCTATCGTGATCACGGCGGTAATTTTTTCACTTTTGATCGGTTTGCCGATCGGGATCGCGCTGGCGGCAGTGCGCGGAGCTGATACTGTCGTGCGGCCGATACTGGACGCCATGCAGACGATGCCGACCTTCGTTTATATGATCCCGGCAGTTATGCTGTTGGGACCAGGTAAAGTTCCGGCAGTGCTGGCGACCGTCGTCTATGCGGTAGTGCCTGTTATCAGGCTGACCAGTCATGGTATCCGTCAGGTCGATCAGGAGGTCGTTGAGGCTTCCCGTTCTTTTGGCTCTTCCAGCTGGCAGACTTTGTTTAAGGTGCAGATACCGCAGGCGCTGCCGACGATCATGACCGGCATTAACCAGACGATGATGATGGCAGTGGCGATGGTTGTTACCTGCGCTATGATCGGTGCCAATGGTTTGGGTATGGAAGTTTTGATCGCTATCAACCGCATGGAATCCGGCCGCGGTATTATCGCCGGTTTTGCCATTGTTATTATCGCGATCATTATTGATCGCCTGACGCAGAGCCTGGTGCAGAAGGAGGGTAAATGATGCAGGAACAGGATACGGTTTTAGAAGTCAAAAACTTATATAAATTGTTTGGCCCCTATGATTTTCTGGACGAAAGAAAAGCTGCCTTCAAGCTGCTGGAGCTTGGCGCCACCAGGATGGATGTTATGGAAACAACGGGGATCATGGCGGCGATCAGCGATGTTTCTTTCAGCGTCAAACGCGGCGAGCTTTTTGTACTGATCGGTCTGTCCGGCAGCGGTAAATCGACTATCGTGCGCTGCCTGAATATGCTGCACAAGCCTACGAAAGGTGAAATTCTGATCGATGGCGAGGATATTACCAAATATAATGAAAAACAGTTGCAGGAACTGCGGCGCACTAAGGTTTCCATGGTTTTCCAGAACGGCGGTCTTTTAAGTCACCGCGATGTGCTGGGCAATGTGGCCTATGGTCTGGAGGTGCGCGGCGTCGGTAAAGAAGAACGTGAAAACAAAGCTATGGAAATGATCAATATGGTCGGCCTGACGGGCTATGAGCATGAAAAGCTCAGCAGCTTATCAGGCGGGATGAAGCAGCGCGTCGGTATTGCCCGGGCGCTGGCCAACGATCCGGATATTTTGCTGATGGACGAAGCTTTTTCGGCGCTTGATCCACTGGTCAAAAACGATTTGCAGTTTGAGTTGCTGCGGATCCAGGAACGGATGGGCAAGACTATAGTTTTCATTACCCATGATATCAATGAAGCTTTCAAACTGGGCAACAGGGTAGGTATTTTACGCGACGGGCGCATGGTACAGATCGATACGCCGGAGCAGATGCTGGCCAATCCTGCTGATGATTATGTCAGAAAATTTATCCATAACGTCAATACCAGTAAGGTTTTTTGTGTGCGTAATATTATGTCTACGCCCAGTTGTATCGTCAAGGCCAGCGACGGCGCCAATACGGCGCTTACCAGCATGCGTGCCAATGGGGTTTCCAGTGCTTACGTTGTTGGTGACCATATGAACTTTATTGGTATCGTGACTTTGGACGGAGCTTTAGCTGTCCGTGACGGCAAAAAAACCTTCAGTGAAGCGATCATTCGCGATGTGCCGCAGGTCAACGATCTGGATGCTCCCGTTGCAGATATCGTACCTTTGGCTGCTAATGCCAGTTTTCCGCTGGCAGTTGTGGATGAAGAAAAGGTTTTTCGCGGGATCATCACCAAGGCGTCTGTTTTGTCTTCCTTTGTGGCCTGAACAGGAAATGGTTTAAAAATAAAAGAAGAGTTGCTTTAGCAACTCTTCTTTTATTGGATTATAAGGCTATTTTGGCAAGATGGTCGCCATCAAGCTTATAACCATAATTTTTGCGTGGGTCCCAGTAATTGACCCGTACAATGTCGCCCGCCTGCAGAGCCTTTGCCAGTTCAGCACCGGTCAAAAGCCCCTTGCGGGTAATAAGGTTTGTCAGCGCGTCAAAGTTTTCTGCCTGTACTTCGATAGAATTGGCGAAACAATCTTTGGCCTCGCAGCTGCCATCTGGTCTCAGCAGATCCAGATACACGCTGCGGCCATTCAGGTACTCGCCGATATCAAAGACCATTTTGTCTACGTCTTTGATGTCCTGCGTAAAAATTCGCGGGGTTTTGTTATAAACGACCGTGATGCCTGTATGGTTTCCGGTTAAGATGTTGATTGGTTTTCCGCCGTGTTTGTTTAGTATAGTCAAGTGAGCTGTGTCAGCATTATTGACTGTATCTATTTTTATTCTGGGAATACGGGCTCGAAGAGCTTTGGCGATGTAGTTAACAAGCGTCTGCAAATTCAACACCTCCGTAGCATTATTATAGCATTTGTCAATCAAACGAGTTGTTTTAAAAATTTACAAAACGCTTGCATAATATTCACATGTATACATGTAAAGCAAATTTACAAAAGTGCTTAAATAGTGTATACTAATTGTGTGAGCAGGGGTGAACTATGTCTTGCTGCACATTTATTTTGCGTCTCACTGGAACCGATAAGGCCGGTTCCCATATCTTGTACTCTGATAAAAAAGAAAGAAGGGGATCAAATGACAAAAATGAAAACTATGGACGGTAATACGGCGGCGGCGTATATCTCTTATGCGTTCACCGATGTGGCCGCTATCTATCCTATTACTCCGTCCTCTCCCATGGCCGAAGTTGTAGACGAATGGGCTGCGCAAGGTCAGAAAAATGTTTTTGGTCAAACTGTAAAAGTATTGGAAATGCAATCTGAAGCTGGTGCTGCCGGCGCCGTACACGGTTCTTTGCAATCCGGAGCTTTGACAACTACCTATACTGCTTCGCAAGGTCTCCTTCTGATGATTCCTAATATGTACAAAATGGCAGGTGAACTGCTGCCGGGCGTGTTCCATGTTTCTGCCCGTGCTTTAGCTGCCAGCTCACTGTCTATTTTCGGCGACCACCAGGACGTTATGGCTACCCGTCAGACCGGTTTTGCGCTGCTGGCTGAAAGCGGCGTGCAGGAAGTTATGGATCTGTCGGCAGTGGCGCATTTGGCCGCCATCAAAGGGCGCGTTCCCTTTATTAATTTCTTTGACGGTTTCCGCACTTCGCATGAAATCCAGAAAATAGAAACTCTGGCTTATGATGATCTGGCTAAACTGGTCGATTATGACGCAGTGACTGCGTTCCGTAATCGCGGCCTCAACCCCGATAATCCGGTTGTGCGCGGTACGGCTCAAAATCCTGATATCTATTTCCAGACCCGCGAAGCTGTCAACTCTTATTATGAAGCTTTGCCGGGTATCGTTGAAGAATATATGAACGAGATCAGCAAGCTGACCGGGCGTAAATACGGCCTGTTCAACTATTATGGTGCGCCTGATGCGGAAGAGATCATCATCGCTATGGGCAGTGCCTGCGAAACGATCCAGACTGTTGTTGAAAAGCTTAACGCCGAAGGCAAAAAAGTTGGCCTGCTCGCTGTACATCTGTATCGTCCGTTCTCGATCAAACATTTTATGGGCGCTGTTCCTAAAACAGTTAAACGTATTGCTGTTATGGACCGTACCAAAGAACCCGGTTCCTTTGGCGAACCTTTATACATGGATGTGCGCGGCGCTTTCTATGAAGCAGAAATTTCTCCGCTCATCATTGGCGGCCGTTATGGTCTGGGCAGCAAAGAGCTGACTCCGTCAGAAGTTATGGCGGTTTTTGAAAATCTTGCTGCGCCCGAGCCGAAAAACAATTTCACGGTCGGTATCGTTGACGATGTTACCAACACTTCTTTGCCTGTAACAACTTTGCTGGATACTACTCCGGCCGCTACCAAGAGCTGCAAGTTCTGGGGCCTGGGCAGTGACGGCACTGTCGGCGCCAACAAAAGCGCGATCAAGATCATTGGCGATTATACCGATATGTACGCTCAGGGATATTTCTCCTATGATTCCAAAAAATCCGGCGGTATCACCGTTTCGCATCTGCGTTTCGGGCATGAGCCGATCCGTGCTCCTTATCTGATCACCTTTGCAGACTTTGTAGCCGTACATAACCAGTCTTATGTAGATAAGTATGATGTTACCGCAGGCCTGAAAAAAGGCGGCACCTTCCTGCTGAACTGTAACTGGTCGAAGGAAGAGCTGGAAACGCATCTGCCAGGTAATATCAAGCGCTACATTGCTAAAAATGCTATTAATTTCTATACTATCGACGCAGTCAAGATCGCTCAGGAAATCGGTCTGGGCGGGCGTATCAACATGATCATGCAGTCTGCTTTCTTCAAACTGGCAGACATCATTCCTCTGGCTGACGCTGTCAAGTATTTGAAAGAAGCTGTCGATCATTCCTACGGTCTGAAAGGACAGGCTGTGCTCGATATGAACTATGCGGCGATCGACCGCGGCGTCGATGCCATCGTGAAGATCGATGTACCGGCTGCCTGGGCTGAAGCTGCCGGCGATGCCAATATCGCGGTTACCGGCAACGAATTTATCGATAATATCCTGACTCCGGTCAATCGTCTGGAAGGCGATAACCTGCCTGTCAGCACCTTCGATAAAAACATCGACGGTACTTTCCCCAGCGGTACCTCTGCTTATGAAAAACGCGGTATCGCGATCAATGTGCCGGAATGGCAAATGGATAAATGTATCCAGTGTAACCAATGCTCCTTCGTTTGCCCGCACGCAGTTATCCGCCCTGTGCTGATGACGGAAGCAGAAGCTGCCAACGCACCGCAGGGACTGGAATATAAAGATGCTGTCGGAGCGAAAGAGCTTAAATTCCATATGGCTATTTCTCCGCTGGATTGTACCGGCTGCGGTAACTGTGCGCAGGTATGCCCGGCTAAAGAAAAAGCCCTCGTTATGAAACCGCTGGAAAGCCAGCTGGCCAAAACTGCTCATTGGGATTACACTGCACATCAGGTCACAGTTAAACCTAATCCGATGAATAAGAACACTGTTAAAGGCGTACAGTTTGAACAACCCTTGCTTGAGTTCTCCGGCGCCTGTGCCGGCTGCGGCGAAACTCCGTATGCCAAACTGGTAACTCAGCTGGTCGGCGACCGCATGATGATCGCCAACGCGACAGGCTGCTCCTCGATCTGGGGTGCCAGTGCGCCTTCCATGCCTTATACCACCAACAGCAAAGGCCATGGCCCCAGCTGGGCAAATTCCCTCTTTGAGGACAATGCCGAATATGGTTTGGGTATGTACCTGGGTGTCAAACAATCCCGCGAACGTGTTGCCGAGATGGTAAAAGCAGCTTTGGCAGGGGATATTCCCGCTGACATGAAAGCGGCAATGCAGGATTGGCTCGACAATATGGAAGTCAGCGAAGGTACGCGTGAACGTGCTGAAGCTTTGACAGCTGTATTGGAAAAATATCAGGGCCAATGCGATAAATGCGCGGCGCTGTATAAAGAAAAACAGTTCTTTGTCAAACGCAGCCACTGGATCTTTGGCGGCGATGGCTGGGCTTATGACATTGGTTACGGCGGTCTGGATCATGTTCTGGCTTCCGGTGAAAACGTCAATGTGATGGTTTTCGATACCGAAGTTTATTCCAATACCGGCGGACAGTCTTCTAAAGCTACGCCTGCTGCGGCTATTGCCAAATTTGCTGCCAGCGGCAAAAAGACTAAGAAAAAAGATCTGGGCATGATGGCTATGAGCTATGGTTATGTTTATGTAGCTCAGATTTCCATGGGTGCCGATAAAAATCAAACCTTGAAGGCGATCGCCGAAGCAGAAGCTTACGACGGACCTTCCCTGATCATTGCTTACGCTCCGTGTATCAACCACGGTCTGAAAGCAGGCATGGGCTGCAGCCAGCTGGAAGCTAAGCGTGCTGTAGACTGCGGTTACTGGGCAACCTACCGCTATAACCCTGCTTTGAAAGAAAAAGGCGAGAATCCTTTCAGCCTGGATTCCAAAGAGCCTACTGCTGATTTCAGAGAGTTCCTTTTGGGTGAGGTTCGTTATTCTTCCCTGCTCAAACAGTATCCTGAAACAGCTGAAGCACTGTTCGAGAAAACTGAACAGGATGCTAAAGAACGTTTGAATAATTACAAACGTCTGGCAGGCAAAGCCTGAGTTTAGCTGTAAAAAGACCGCCGTCATTTTTGACGGTGGTCTTTGCTTACTGCGGTGCAGCAGGAGCCCAGACAGTTTGTTGTCTGTCTGTTTGAACTTGACGAGAAGGCGTATTTGCCGTATAATAACAAAATAGCACGGAGAGGTGGTCGAGTGGTTGAAGGCTCTGGTCTTGAAAACCAGCGAGGTGCAAGCCTCCGTGGGTTCGAATCCCACCCTCTCCGCCATATTATCATTGCCTGATGTCAAAGGCGGCAGAATAAATATTTGCAGCGATACTCTTGAAAAAAATATCAGGATAGTGTATACTATCCAAGTAAGTCAAACGGAGTGGTACTCAAGTGGCTGAAGAGGACGGTTTGCTAAATCGTTAGACGGGGTGACTCGTGCGTGGGTTCGAATCCCACCCACTCCGCCACTATCCAAAAAACGGAACCTTCGAGATTTTTCTCGAAGGTTCTTTTTTATGCACGTGAGCAAATCGGTATTATTTTTTATGCCAGTACAATGTTCCTGTGTAATAAACTTATCAGAAAATGAATAGGAAAAAACTTCAAGTTGCTTTTTATGAAGAAATAGTTGAAAAATCGAAGGATTATAATACAATTAAAATATAGATTGGGTAAGTTTGAGGGGGCGAAAATGATGAAATCAGAAAATAATATTGTTGAAGGTGCGCTCAAGGTTCACAAATTGACCTTTTGGGAAGCGGCCATGATCATTGTCGGCGCTAATATTGGGTCGGGCATTTTAGGACTGGCCTATTCAGCCAGAAAGGCCGGCTGGCCGGTATTGATGCTGTGGCTGATCATAGCAGGCTTTTTTACGACAGCGTCGATGCTGTATGTGGCTGAAACCACATTAAGGACCAGGAAAGTTATGCAGCTGCCTGGCCTTGCCAAAAAATATGTAGGTGAATTGGGAGCCTGGCTTGTTTTCATCTCGGTGGCGGCCAATACGATCGGCTGTCTGATTGCTTATACTAATGGCAGCGGCAGGATCTTAAGTGAAATGTTTGGTCTATCTACCCAGATCGGCAGCTTGCTTTTTTCTGTTCCTGCTGTTATCGTAGTCTGGTTTGGCCTGAAAGCCACAGGCGTAGCCGAGAAAGTCATCAGCTTTGGCATGATGGCGCTGCTGGCTGTAATTATAGTAGCGTCCTTTCTGTCAGAGAACTCTGATTTCTCCAATGCTATTTTCACAAACTGGACTTATGCGATACCGGTATTTAACGTTGCGATCTTTTGCTATATAGCGCAGTATGCGGTACCGGAACTGGCGCGTGGCTTAGCCCATGATCAGCAGAAGCTGGCGCCTGCGATCGTTACAGGAATGTCTTTGACGATGGTTTTATTGGCGCTTGTACCTTTGGCAGTGCTTTCTTTGACCGGGCCTGAGAATGTAACGCAGGTAGCAACTATCGCCTGGGGCAGGGCGCTGGGCGAATGGGCGTTTTTTACAGCCAATTTATTTGCGCTGGCAGCAATGATGACGTCCTATTGGGCTGTAGCCGGCAGTTTTTTAACTAATATTGTCGACAAGTTTAATTTTAAATCGGAAGATGATGTGAAGACCAGGCTGTTTGTACTGGCATGTGTGGTCATTCCGCCGTTTGTTTTAGCCTACAGCGGCTTGGTGAGCTTTGTCGACGCTATTTACCTGGCGGGTACGTTCGGCGGCGTTATTATGTCGGTGCTGCCTGTGTTAATGCTGCGTTCGGCAAGAAAAACAGGCGATCTGGAACCTTCCTGGCAATGCGGCTGGATCGCAGCTGCCTGGGTGCAGTGGTTGATGATCATTTTATTCTGCGGCGCGGCTGTGTATGCTGTTTTAGGATTGTTTGGAATGCTGCCGGCAGCCTGGTAAGGAGCGAAGTAAAATGAAGGTTTTTGCAAAAGATCAAGTCGTTTTTGATTTCAGTAAGGCCAATGCGCCGGTATATTTTGTAGAGGCCGGTGAAACATTTTGGGTTGAAACTGACGATTGTTACAGCGGCCAAATCAAAACGGAAAAAGTTTTAAGACCTGATATTGATATCAGCATTATGGACTGTTCTGTGGGGCCTATCGCTGTCAATGGCGCTGGACCTGGAGATGTTCTCTGTGTCGAAGTGCTGGCGATTCAGCTGGCAGAACAAGGCGTGATGGTAACTTCACCCGGCCTTGGTGTGCTGGGTGAAAAAATAACGAAAGCCCACACCAAAATAATTCCCATTAAAAATGGCTTTGCCGAATTCAACGAAAGAATAAAACTTCCTTTAACACCAATGATCGGGGTGCTGGGTGTTGCTCCGGCCGAAGGCAGTGTGCATTGCGCTGTTCCCGGGGACCATGGTTCTAACATGGATACTAAACTTGTTAAGGTGGGTTCAAGAGTATACTTACCGGTATTTGTCAGCGGCGCCAATATGGCTTTGGGCGACCTGCATGCCTGTATGGGTGATGGTGAATTGAGCGGGACTGGTATTGAAACGGCGGGCCGGGTCTGTTTAAAGGTAGATGTCATCAAAAAACAAAAGCTGCAGCGGCCAATGCTTGAAACGGCGGAAGCCGTGTATACGCTGGCCAGCAAAAATGATATCAATGAAGCCATAAAAACGGCAGTAAATGATATGGTAGAATTTTTGATGCTGAAAAAGAGTCTGGATTTTGCTGATGCCTACAGGCTGCTGAGCGCTGCCTGCGATATCCAGATCAGCCAGTTGGTGAATGAAACGATTACAGTAAGGGTAAAAGCGCCTAAGCTGGATCTGCAGCTGCAGTCTGTTTTTTGAAATACAATAAATAAAAAATACAACCACCCTATCTGTTGAAGGTGGTTGTATTTTTAGCCAAGACCGTTAAAGCGTGCCAAAGTATCATAAACTGCATGGGTCAATTTGTTTTTGCTGGCGGCGGGCAGCTGTTTTAAAACATCAGCTTGTTCTATAAAAGCTGCCAGCTTGTCCAAGTTGGACATTTTACAGCAGTTGGGCAGCAGGATATTGCTGATGATCAGCGCCAGCGACGGCAAATGTGCATCTGGATGCTGTTGCCAATCAGCGGGCAGGGCTTGTGATATTGTGGTTTCTAAAAGCGTATTGATATCTGACATAACTGACCTCTGTTTTTTCTTGAAAATAGTATAACATAGAAAAGCTGATGTTGCCTAAGACGTAGACAAAAAAGAATTAATAGCATATAATTTGATATAATGTAAATAAAACAGCTGTTAAAATTATAATAATATGTTTGTATAATAATTTATGGGGAAATGAAAAACTTGGATGTGAAATTGTGTATCATTACAAATTACAGGTATTGATTTTAAGTCAGGATAATTGCATATATGATGCTGTCAGCGCCATCGAACCGTTGACCGGTTTTGAACACGAGCTGTTTTTAAAGCAGTCGGCTGACGCCGCCGTTAAAACTGCTGATGTCATTATTTGTGAGCTGCCGGAAGCTGTTTTGGCAGATGTTGTCAAAAATTCTAAAAAAGATGCAGCAGTGATATTTTGTGCCGCTGCCGACACTTTAGATAGTCGTGATGAAATTTATAGTCAGGCTTTGGCAGATATTTGGATCAAACCTTATAGTAAGTCTTTTGTGTCGTTTAAACTAAGAAAGCTTTTTGAACAGATCAAAATCACTAAAGACCGTAATTTGGCACAGGGCTATATTGAGACGGCTATTAACAGTATTCCCAGTTTGATCTGGTTCAAGGATATTCGCGGTGCCCATTTAAAGGTCAACGACAGCTTTTGCCGGGCCGTGGGCAAGACCAAAGAGGATATTGAAGGCCGCGGCCACTATTATATCTGGGATATGAAGAAGGAAGAATACGAGCAGGGCGAATATATTTGTCTGGAATCAGAAGAAATCGTTTTGCAGGAAAAGAAAACCTGTATCTTCGATGAAAAAGTTAAAACAAAGCACGGGATGCGGCAGTTTAAGACCTATAAATCTCCGATCTTTGACGATAATGAGCAGCTGATCGGCACTGTTGGTATTGCGCATGACGTTACCGATCTGGAAAATATGGGCGCGGAACTGGAAGTAATTCTGCGTAATCTGCCTTTTGCAGTATTGCTGACTAATGAGGCTGGTAAAATCATCAATGCTAATGATTTTTGCGCGCAGTATTTTGCCGCTGGTAAAGAAGCTATGATCGGGCAGGAATATCTGCAGTGGAAACAGCAGAATTTAGCGAATATGAGTGAAATCAACGCCAAGGGTTATGCTGATGCCAGAGTAATTGTGGGTAAGCGTGAAAAGAATCTGGAAATTTACGAAAAGCCGATTTTTGATGTTTTTGGTACGGCCGTAGGTATGCTGTGTATGTGCCGCGACGTAACAGTCGAGCGTCATCTGGAAAAGAAGATCATTTACAGCGCTAATACTGATCAGCTGACAGACCTTTATAACCGTCGTTATTTTTATGAGTATATGACGCGGAATAAAATCATGTCCAGGCACGTCAATCTTTTTTATATCGATCTTGATAATTTTAAAAAGATCAATGACGAATATGGTCATCAGGTTGGAGACACGGCTTTGGTTATGGTTGCCAAACTGTTGAAACAGACTTTCAGCGGCGATTTTCTTGCCCGTATCGGCGGCGATGAGTTTTTAGTGGTAGTTTTAGGCGAGAAAACAGATGCGGAACTGGCTGCGATGGCAGAAACATTTTTAAATGGTTTGCAGCAGTCGATAGTTTCTAATGATAAATTTTCTGTGCTGTCTGCCAGTGTTGGTATTGCGGTCAGCGATGTCCTTACGGATATTGACCTGCTGATCAGGCAGAGTGATGCAGCCTTGTACGAAGCTAAAAGAAACGGTAAAAAACAATATAAGATCTATCATAAATGATCATCAAAGCACTTTACCAGAGTATATACAGGTAAAGTGCTTTTAGTTTTTCGGCTAATCGGGGAATAAATTTATGGAGCTTTTAGCAATGATAATGTAATTATTATTTGTTGCAATTATAATCATGAATAGGTAAAATTAAAATATAGATAAAATATATTGATAAAAGGAGCGATTATTATGGCAGTTGTACATGTTACTAATGAAACCTTTGAAAAAGAAGTTCTGCAGGCGGAAGGCAAAGTCCTAGTCGATTTTTGGGCGTCCTGGTGCGGCCCCTGCCGTATGCTGGGACCTGTTATTGATCAGCTTGGCAGTGAACTGACTGATGTGAAAGTCTGCAAGATCGATGTGGACGCCAATCAGGATCTGGCAGCCAGGTATAAAGTTGAAACTATTCCGACCCTGGTCGTGTTTGCGGGCGGCGAGGAAGTGAAGCGTTCTGTCGGCGTACAGCCGAAGCCGGCGATTTTGGCTATGCTGAAATAATTACGGCTGGGAAGCGGTGAAATTATGACTGAGAAAAAAACCATGACTGATGTTTTGATCGTCGGCGCAGGGACTGCGGGACTGACGGCGGCAGTTTATGCGGCGCGTGCCGGTAAATCCGTCAAGCTGGTCGAGCAGTATCTGCAGGGTGGTCAGATCATCAACGCCTCGCACGTAGAGAATTTTCCAGGCTTTGAATCCATTGCCGGCTTTGAGTTTGCCGAAGCCCTTTATAATCAGGCTATCAAAATGGGTGCGGAAATCGTTTACGATAAAGTTACGGGCTTGCAGGATTATGGCGACCATAAAGGCGTCCAGACCGAATATGGCGGCGAGCTGCTGGCTAAAGCCGTGATCCTGGCGACCGGCGCCCGTGTACGTCCGCTGGGTTTGGAAAATGAAGACAAATTTATTGGTTCCGGCGTTTCCTACTGCGCTACCTGCGACGGCGCCTTTTTTAAAGATAAAAACGTGGCTGTTGTCGGCGGCGGCAATACGGCGCTCGATGATGCGCTGGTACTGAGCTTTACCAGTAAAAATGTTTATCTTATCCATCGCAGCACTGCTTTCAGCGGCGAAAAACGTCTGCTGGAAAAGCTGCAGGAACAGAAAAACGTTACTTTTATTCTGGACAGTGAAGTAACTGCTATCAACGGCAGCGAACGGCTGGAATCGCTGAATATCCGCAATAAGGTCAGCGGTACCGAGCAGACTCTGGCTGTTGAAGCGGTCTTTATTGCCATCGGGCATGTTCCAGACAACAAAGCTTTTGCCGCTTTAGTGGAATTAGATGCCTACGGTTATATCAAAACAGATGAAAACTGCGCTACCTCCTGTCCCGGTATTTTTGCAGCCGGGGACGGACGCGTGAAAAAGGTGCGCCAGCTGACAACGGCTGCCGCGGATGGTACGGAAGCTGCTTTGGCAGCCTGTGATTACATTGACCTTTTATGATGGAAGAAAGGGTGGAACAATCTTTTTAAGGATCGTGATACCTGATGAATATTGACCTGGATATGTATCAAATGACTGCTGTGGCAGTAGTCGTTTACTATATTGGCCTGCGTTTAAAACGCAGGTTCAATATTTTTGACCAGTATTGTATCCCTGCTCCGGTTATCGGCGGCGTCCTGTTCTCCCTGCTGAATCTTGTCATGACGACAGGTGGTTTTTGGCAGCTGACAATGGATACTTCGCTGCAGGGCTTTTTTATGACCATGTTTTTTACCAGTATCGGCTATACCGCCAGCTTACGCATGCTGAAAGAGGGCGGCCTCAGCGTTTTGAAACTGGTTGCGATCTGCGCCGTGCTGATCATTTTGCAGAATCTGGTCGGTATCGGCCTGGCCTCGGTCTTTAAACTGGGACCGCTGATCGGAATGGCGACAGGCTCGATCCCGATGGTCGGCGGACATGGCACGGCAGGCTCTTTCGGCCCGCTGCTTGAACAGATGGGCGCACAGGGAGCGGCTACCGTAGCTATAGCTGCGGCAACCTTCGGGCTTGTTATGGGCAGCGTTATCGGCGGGCCGATTGCCCGTTATCTGATCGATAAAGATAACCTTTTCTGCTTTGAATGTGTGCAGGAGCCTGTGCACAAAACTCCTGTTGTTGGTAAAGAGGCTTACGCCGTCGATAAAGAATATTTTCTTTTCGGCATCGGTCAGCTGCTGGTGGCCATGGGTATCGGTTCCTGGCTCACAGGACTGATAACTTCTTTCGGCATTACCTTTCCGTCCTATATCGGGGCCATGCTGGCGGCTGCGGTGATCCGCAATCTTTCCGACCTGACAGGACGTTATGAGGTTTTTTCTAAAGAAATCGACGTTATGGGCAGTGTGTCCCTGTCGATATTCCTGTCCATGGCTTTGATGGGGCTGAAATTGTGGCAGCTCAGCGAGCTGGCTTTGCCGCTGATTGTGATGTTGCTGGCGCAGACAGCAATGATGGCTTTGTTTGCCCGGTTCGTCATTTTCAATCTCATGGGACGGGATTATGAAGCGGCTGTGATCACTGCTGCCGGCTGCGGTTTTGGTATGGGTGCGACGCCGAACGCCATGGCTAATATGAATGCCATTGTTGCCCGTTACGGGCCGGCTCCCAAAGCCTATTTTATCGTGCCGCTGGTAGGAAGCCTGTTCATTGATTTTATCAATGCGTTTATCATTACTCTGTTTTTGAACATGTTTTAAAATAAGGCTAATAAACAAAAATACCACCCTTGCAAGGGTGGTATTTTTTATGCTCACTTTGTCTTTACTTAAAGCCCTCCAGCAGTTCTTCAAAGTTGGCCTTGGGCATTTTTTCTACATTTTTGATCGTGTTGAAATTTGCCAGACCACTGGCTTGCTCATAAGAAGCGCGGTCGTTTTCGTACAGCAGCCCTGTCAGCATGCCCTCTTTTTCCATGATGTGCTTGGCTACAAGCCCTTTGTCATGCGGGTCGTAACCGGCAATATCTTTGACGTCGCTCAAATGCTCACGGAACCACTCATAAGTATTGGTATGGTTAAAGGTCACGCAGGGACTGAAAACGTTGACGAAAGAGAAGCCTTCGTGCTGAACGGCTGCGACGATCAGATCGACCAGCTGCGGCAGCTGCGCCGAAAAGCCCTGCGCTACAAAAGTTGCCCCAGAAGCTAAAGCCAGTTCCAAAGCTGCGATCGGCGTTTCGATATTGCCGGTCGGCGTGGTTTTGGTCTTAAAGCCGATATCACTGCGGGGCGAGGTCTGGCCTTTGGTCAAGCCGTAAACATGGTTATCCATCAGGATATAGGTGATATTGACATTCCGGCGCATCGCGTGGATCGTGTGGGCCGTACCGATAGCAAAACCGTCGCCGTCGCCGCCGCAGGCGACAACGGTCAGTTCAGGGTTTGCCAGCTTGACGCCCTGGGCAAAAGGCAGGGCGCGTCCGTGGGTCGTATGCATACCGTAGGCATACAGGTAACCGCCGATACGGCCGCTGCAGCCAATGCCAGAGACCAGTGCCAGTTGATGCGGCTCCAGGTTTAATTTTACTGCTGCCTGCTGCAAAGCCATTTGCACGGCATAATCACCGCAGCCAGGGCACCAGTTAGGTTTTACTTGATTCTGAAAGCTGGTTAAAGTCGACATCTTACAGCACCTCCTTGCATTTGGCCAGCAATTCTTCTTTATAGAAAATATCGCCGTTGTATTTTAAGATGGAATGTAACTGCGGGCAGGGCGGTACATTCATTTTTATCAGCCGCGCCAGCTGTGCCGTAGCATTATGCTCGACGACGACGATCTTTTTCGCTTCCTGCAGATAATGATTGAGCGCGCAGACCGGGAACGGCGACAACAGCCTTACCTGGACATGGTTGACGCGCAGTCCTTTGGCGCGCAGTTCTTCGGCTACTTCGCCAATCACGGCACGTGTGCCTGCCATGCCGATGATCAGCAGATCGCTTTGCGGATAAGGCGCGTCCTCATACAGCGGGTTTGCAAAAGTATCGACAACGCTGCGGACCTTGCGCAGACGTTTATCGGACTGCGCCGTACGCATGGCCTTGTTTTCGGAAGGCCGGCCGACCTCGTCATGCTCCAGACCGGTACCCAGGCTGATACCGTTGGGTGTGCCGGGCAGCACGCGCATGGAAATATTTCCTTCTGCTTCCAGATCGTAGCGTTTAAAATATTCCGGCGAAGTGATTTCCGGCAGTCCTTCCCTGACCAGTTTACCGCGGTTGATCTGCAGCTTGTCGTAATCAAGACTGGTTACGGATTGCTTGCCCAGCGACAGCTGCAGGTCGGAAAGCACGATGACCGGACATTGATATTCTTCCGCCAGATTAAACGCTTCAAAGGTATCGTAAAAAGATTCTTCTATTGAAGAAGGTGAAATAACGATCTTGGCAGTATCGCCGTGGGTATTGTAGATCGCCGCCATCAGGTCCGACTGTTCGTGCTTGGTCGGCAGACCCGTGCTGGGGCCGCCGCGCTGCGTATCGACAACAACCAGCGGCGTTTCCGTCATTTCTGCCAGGCCGATAGCCTCAGCCATCAGTGACAGTCCGGGGCCGGCCGTAGCTGTAAAAGCACGGGCGCCGGCATAAGCTGCGCCGATCGCCATCGTGCAGGCCGAGATCTCATCTTCTGTCTGCAGCATCACACCGCCTTCCGCCGGTGCATGCTTGACCATATATTCCATGATTTCTGAGGAGGGAGTTATCGGGTAAGCCGACATAAATTTAGCTCCGGCAGTCAACGCTCCCAAAGCAACAGCCTCGTTGCCCAGCATAAACAGCTTCGGCTGGGGATTTTCCAGTTTAGGCATCTCTAATGCTCCCAGCAGGTCAGCATAGTTGGTCTTGATATATCCATAACCTGTTTCCAAAGCCAGACGGTTGGTTGCCATGACCTCCGCGCCTTTGCGTCCGTATTGTTTTTCCAGCAGCGGCAGCAGCTTTGCGGTATCGATGCCCAGTAAAGCGGCGGTGATGCCTAAAGCCAGAATGTTTTTCGGCAGCGTTTGGCCGCCGGTTTTACTCAGTTCGTTCCAGGACAGCGTCACTGTGCGCACCTGTGGTTTATTCTCCTGCAGCCAGGCGGAGTCAGTGACCAGAATGCCGTCCGCAGTAAGCTCCGGCGCGTCTACTGCCAGTGTGTCCGGGTCCATAGCGATCAGCAGATTGCAGCTGCTGGCGATAGTGGCAACCGGATAGTTGGCGATACGCAGCTTGTAGCTGGTGTGACCGCCCTTGATGCGTGACGAAAACTGACGGTAGCCATATACGTCATAGCCCAGCGAGCATAAAGCAGCGGCGAAAATTTCGCCCAGGCTTTCCAGGCCCTCACCCTGCTGACCTCCGGCCTTCCACGATAATTCTTGTTTTTTCATACAATATCCCTCCTTATAAAAAGGTTTTAGTACAGGTATTTATCTGGGAGAAGCTTAAAAATCCGCCTATGCAGATAAGTTTCTGTATCTATAGTGTAACCTATTTTTGACAAAAAGAGCAGTAGCAAATAGGTTTATAAACTTTTTAAATATGTTGAAAATGGCTTGAAAATACGGCGGCGCGGCTTCAAATAAGTAATTTATAAAAGCATAGCCTGTAAAAATAAATTTTGGCTGTTAAACAGGTCGCGGCAATGCGTTGCAAAATACAGAGAATTATCCGAAAATAAAGAAAAATACAATCATTAGTTATATTTTTAACAAAATAACTTGCAATAATTCTGAAAATAATGTAAAATATGTCCAAACAATGAATTATATATAGGATAATAATTGTTTTTAAATCTGTTTATAATACGTTTTGGGAAAGCATCCAGGCAAAAACAGCGCGCAGAGTAGAGGAAACTAGGTAACTCGCATGAAGCCGCTTTTGAGCGAAGATTCCTTTCCGGGACGTTTTATAAAAATAAAACATTTCCGAAGGAGGAAATAACAATGAAAAAATCTTTAGTATTAGCAATGGCTATGGCTTTGGGCGTAACTGCTTCTGCCTATGCTGCAAACCCCTTCTCCGATGTACCTGCAGGTCATTGGGCATATGACTCCATCAACAAACTGGCTGCTGCTGGTATCGTTGACGGCTATGGCGACAGCACTTTCGGTGGCGATCGTCTGATGACCCGTTACGAAATGGCTCAAATCGTAGCTAAAGCTATGGCAAAAGGCGCTAACGTAGACCGTTTGGCTGCTGAATTTGCTGACGAACTGGACAGCCTCGGCGTTCGCGTTGCAGCTCTGGAGAAAAAATCCGACAACGTAAAATTCAACGCTCAAATCCGTGCTTCTCATCAAGATTTTGATGGAAAAGCAAAATCTACTGATAAACTGCGTTCCCGTATCTGGTTGACTGGACAAGTTAACGAGAACTGGACCTATACCGGCATGATCCAAAATGAACAGGATCTGCGTAATGATGCAGGTGATGAAAGCACTAACTTCCAACGTGCATTTATCAGCGGTCGCATCGGCGGCGTGAAAGTTGAGGCTGGCCGTAACAACACTGCTTTGGGCGGCGGCGTAGGTTATATCCTCAGCCATCGTACAGATGCTATCAAACTTGGTTTTGGTAAAGATATTAAACTTGGCGTACAATATGGTAAAGTAGCTAATGCTGCTGTAGTTAAAACTGCTACTGCTTGGAATGAAAATGATGGTTCCTTAGCCGAGAAATATGTAGCTGCTACCGTTGGTGGTAAAATTGGTGCTCTTGGCTTGAATGCTGGTTATTACAAATTTAAGGATGTTTATCGTCTTGATATGCAAGATGACTCTATTTGGAGCATTGGCGCTGATTATAACTTCGGCGATTTCAAACTTGGTGCTGCTTATTTGAAATCTGATGTTGACAAAATTGCTGGGGACAAAGTCGATGATGACGGTTATGTAGTAACTTTGGGCTGGAAAGGCGCTAAAGCTGCTAAAGCTGGTTCCTATGGTCTCTATGCTACTTATTATGATCAAGGTATCGGTACTTTCATCCATCATGGTATGAACTCTGATATTGCTAACAAATATCGCGATGCTGGTGAAGGTTTCAAAGGCTATATGTTGGGTGCAAACTATGCTGTTGCTAAAAACATGGTTGCTGCATTTGAATACTATGATCTTAAAGGTAAAGACGGAGATAATGAAAAAACCAAAACTATGTGGACTGAATTGGTTGTAACTTTCTAATTTAGTTATATAGAGTAATATTGAAAGGGCGATCTTATGATCGCCCTTTTAATATTTGTTACTTATAGTTTATAGATTAGATACTAATCATAGCAATAAATATATCGTATAGATGCTATTATTTTGTTTCGTTTTATGATAAAATAACTTATAATTGATAGTTATTTAGAGGAGGTTGTATTTCATGAAAAATATTCTGCGTTATTTATTATTATCTCTTGTTGTGCTTGGTTTTACTATTCCTGTTTTTGGTAAGGTTGAGGCTGCCAAGATTGTTATTTTGCCATTAGCTAATAGTGTAGAAGATGATGAATTATCTGGTCAGATTTTTTTTAATGAGTGCATGGATTATTTTAAATTCCCGGAATTTGACATGGTAGATGACGTTGTGCTGGATAAGGCCCTAAAGGAAGAAAATTATGCTGTTGTTGGTAAAAATGGTCCCGATGAAGCTATGCTCAAACGCATTATGGCAAAGACCGGTGCTGATATGGCTTTAATGATGAGCTTGGATGAATTAAGTTTAGAACCTACACATATGGGTATGAGAGAAGATTATTATACCCTGATTCAAAAATGTCGTACGATGTTTGTAAATGGTCTTACTGGCAAAGTTACTGTACATCGTGTCAATGATGAAGACATGATTGAATATGCGGTTATTGTACGGAGCGATTATATGCATGATCAGTTCCGTAATACTGTGATCCGCGAATTAAAAAAAGTTGCTAAGATCTAATACCACTTCGAAGCCAGCAATCCTTCATTATGATTGCTGGCTTTAATTATTATATTTATAAGTTGAATTTATAATTAATTTTTATAAATTTGCAAAATAAGAGATAAAAATAAAAATATACTACATTTTTATTGCATAAAAATAAAAACACTTGTCAAAATTGCAAAAACGATGTAAAATAAACTAAGTTTATAATCTGTTGATTGAGGAATATCTTTTACGGTCTATTTGTAGAGGAAACAAGGCAACTCGCACAATGATGACGGCGGACGTTATTCCTGAACAGCAAAATTATAAACTTAATAATTTCCTGAGGAGGAATAACAATGAAAAAATCTTTAGTACTTGCAATGGCTATGGCTTTGGGCGTAACTGCTTCTGCCTATGCTGCAAACCCCTTCTCCGATGTACCTGCGGGTCATTGGGCTTATGATTCCATCAACAAACTGGCTGCTGCTGGTATCGTTGACGGTTATGGCGACAACACCTTTGGTGGCGATCGTCTGATGACCCGTTACGAAATGGCGCAGATCGTAGCAAAAGCAATGGCTAAAGGCGCTAACGTAGACCGCTTGGCAGCTGAATTTGCTGATGAGCTGGACACTTTGGGTGTGCGTGTAGCAGCTTTGGAGAAAAAATCCGATAATGTAAAAATTACCGGTGAGTTCCGTGCTTTGTATGCTAATCATGAAGGTAAAGGCAGTATTCCTAACAGTCATGAAAGCACTTTGCGTTCCCGTATCTGGATCACCGGTCAGATCAATGATGGCTGGAAATATACTGGTATGTTGCAGAATACACAGGATCTGTCGACTGATTCCGGCGACGAAGGTACTGATTTCCAGCGCGCATATCTTGAAGGCCGCCTCGGTGGTATGGATGTAACTGCCGGCCGCTATAATGCTTTCTTTGCTGACGGTAATATTTATGATAATCGTGCTGACGGCGTGGAAGTTGTTTACGGCGATAAAATCAAAGTCATCGGTGCTGCCGGTAAGGCAACTGACGATCTTGATAAATTTGGTTATTCTGGAACTACTGGCGGCAGCTATGCCGGCGGCGCTGTAGTTGCTGATTTTGATAAATTCAACGCTTCTGCGGGTTACTTTAACTTCAAAGATATTTTAACTAAAAACAGCAAGCTTGATGACGCTATCTGGTTCGTAGGAGCTGGCACTACCTTTGGCGATTTTGGCCTGAATGCTATGTACCTTAAAGGTGACATGAGCTATCATGATGTTGATCTTGATGGCCTTGATGATGACGGCTGGACAGTAGGACTGACCTTCAAAGGCGCAGAAGCTGCTGAAAAAGGTTCTTGGGGCCTGTTTGCTAATTATTATGATTTAGGCGGGCAGACTTATATCGCGCATACTACTGATGCGAATACATTTGATGGACAGGGCTTTAAAGGCTATGGTGTAGGTGCTAACTATACTGTTGCTAAAAATATGGTCCTGACTGCTGCTTATTATGATACTAAATCTAAATTTGATACCAGTGATAAAGACAAGATCATCTGGACTGACTTGACAGTTACTTTCTAAGAAACTGGTTGTAAAAGAAGCTGAAGAATAGGTTTAAACGCAAACGGCCACTGTAAAGTGGCCGTTTTTGTATATTTTTGAACAGAAAAACAAAATTTTTTTTGAGCAAATACAGGAACGATAAGGATAAAATTTTATTTTTTCTAAAAATATTATTATTAAAAATTGAATAAACGATTAGTTTACTGATTTTTAGTTTAATTAAATAAATATAAAATAGTATTGCAAAAACTAAACGGAGCGGATAAAATAAACTAAAGCTTATGGTTTTTAAAGTTTATAATAACTGAACAGAGCAGGTAACCTGTAGAGGAAACTAGGTAACTCGTATGGTTTATTTGCTTCGGAATTTATTGTAAATGGCGAAAGCTGAGCTTAATAAATTTCCGAGGAGGAAAGAAACATGAAAAAATCTTTAGTACTCGCAATGGCAATGGCACTTGGCGTAACCGCTTCTGCCTATGCTGCAAACCCCTTCTCCGATGTGCCGGCAGGCCATTGGGCTTATGACTCTGTCAACAAACTGGCAGCAGCTGGTATCGTTGACGGCTATGGCAATGGCACCTTCGGTGGCGATCGCCTGATGACCCGTTACGAAATGGCTCAGATCGTAGCAAAAGCAATGGCTAAAGGCGCTAACGTAGACCGTCTGGCAGCTGAATTTGCTGATGAATTGGACAGCCTGGGTGTACGCGTTTCTGCATTGGAGAAAAAATCTGACAACGTAAAAATCACTGGCCAGATCCGTTATGACTACACCGATTATTCCGGTGATATCGACGGCCATCGTTCCAAAATCCGTTCCCGTATTTTCATGACTGGTCAAATCAATGACGATTGGAAATATGTTGGTATGCTCCAAAACGAGCAAGACCTGACTAATGATGTTGGCGATGAAGGAACTGATTTCCAACGTGCTTACCTCGTAGGTAAAATCGGTGGATTGGGTGTTTCCGCAGGCCGTCAAAACTTGAACCTGGCTGACGGTAACATCTATGATACCCGTTATGATGGCGTAAACCTGACTTTCGGTAAAGAAGTGAAATTGGAAGCCTTCTATGGCAAACCGACCAACTCTTTCAAAAACTGGGGCTTCGATAAAATTTATGGCGCACGCGTTAATGGTAAAATCGGCGCTTTAAATGCAGAAGCTGGCTGGACTAAATTTGAAGGTGATGCTACTCCTATTACTAGCGACGACGACAGCATCTGGAATGTTGGCGCAACTTATAATTTCAGCGACAAAGCATCTCTTGGTGTTATGTATTTGAGATCTGACGTTGAAGATCTTGATGGTGATAAAGACGGTTTTGTAATCACCGGTACTTTAGGCGGTGCTAAAGCTTCCAAACCGGGTTCCTTGGGCTTCGTTGCTAAATACTATCAACAAGCTGCAGGTACTGCTATCCAACATACTATGAATGGCGAATATGGCCCGACTTATGCTGGTGAAGGCTTTAAAGGCTACAGCCTGGCTGGTTACTATACCGTTGCTAAAAACATGATCGCTGGTGTTGAATACTACGATCTGAAACAAACTTATTCTGACGACAAAATGAAGACCCTGTGGTCTCAATTGATCGTTACTTTCTAAGATTAACTTAGATGCTTAAGCGGACGCAAATGCGTCCGCTTTTTTATATGTGCAAAACAGGCTGCCTGATTTACAGAAACGTAATTGACGCTTGTTAAAATAAAGCTTTCTTAAATTTTTTTATTCCATTAACTTGTTTAAAGTTAAACTTTTTTGCAATTAAGCTAAGTTGCATAGGGGGTTGACCGGGGGTAAGATAAGGGACGTAGCCGATAGATTTCTGCAAACAGAAACAGCAAATGGAAGAGGGAACATGGTAACTTGTCCGTGTTTTGCTGGTTGCTGTTTGAGAATTTTACCGCTGCAGAAAATATCTTTCCTGAGGAGGAATAGAAAATGAAGAAATCTGTAGTTTTGGGTATGGCCATGGCGTTAGGCGTAACAGCTTCTGCTTATGCCGCTAATCCGTTCTCTGATGTGCCGGCTAACAGCTGGGCTTATGATGCTGTCAACAAACTGGCGGCAGAAGGTATTATTGATGGTTATCCTAACGGTACCTTTGGCGGCGACCGTCTGATGACCCGTTATGAAATGGCACAGATCGTAGCTAAAGCTATGGCTAAAGGTGCTAATGTAGACCGTCTGGCTGCCGAATTTGCTGACGAACTTGATTCTTTGGGCGTGCGTGTTGCCGGTTTGGAAAAGAAATCCGATAATGTAAAAATCACCGGTGAGATCCGTGCCCGCTATGTTGACCAAAAAGCCAAAGCCAACCAGGGCAGCAAATATGATTCTGATCTGCGTAGCCGTTTGTGGCTGAATGGCCAGATCAATGATGACTGGACTTATACAGCTATGATCCAGAATATTCAGGATTTCAGCAATGACAGTGGCGACGAAGGCACAGATTTTAAACGTGCTTATGTTAATGGCCGTGTCGGCGGTGTAGGCCTCAAAGCTGGCCGTATCGATGCTTTCCTGGCTGATGGTAATATCATGGATGCTCAGGCTGACGGCTTGGTTGCTACCTATGGCGACCGCATTAAAGTTAAGGCTTATATGGGTAAGGCTTCCGACGATACTGATTTTGACGTGAATAATGTTATTGCCACTAAAACCATTGCCAACAGATATTATGGCGGTGAAGTTTCCGGTAATATCAGCGATGCGTTGAATCTTGCTGCCGGCTATGTAAAATTCCAGGATGTCATGGGCAGAGATTCCGGTAAAGATGATGGTATCTGGCATGTAGGCGCAGCTTATAACTTTAATGATGACCTTGCTTTATCCGGTATGTACCTCAATTCTAATTGGGATGGCGAAAGAAATTCCGATGATGACGGCTGGACCGTCGGTTTGAATTATAAAGGCGCTCAGGCTTCTGAGGCCGGTTCTTATGGTGTGTTTGCCCGCTACTATGATCAGGGTGAAGGCACTTATTGGGAGCATACTACTGATGCCAATACCTTCTGGAATACAGGCTTTAAAGGTTACGCCGTAGGTGCTAATTATGCTGTTGCTAAAAACATCGTAGCTACTTTAGCATATTATGATACCAAGGCTAAAAATGTTACCAGTGAGGGCAATAGTTTGAAAGATAAAAGATTGTGGACTGACGTTACTTTCACTTTCTAAAATAAGCAAAAGTTTTTGGCAAAACGACCGTTTTAGCGGTCGTTTTTTCTATGATTACCTGTTCATAGTAAATCGTTGATAAATATGCTATAATATTAACATTTGATGATAGTTATCCTTGTTTTTTTAGATTATGCTATAATGTAACCAACGATATAACTGGAGAGGTATTAATGGATAAAAAAATTTTAAAATATGTCGGGTATGACCTATATAATGTGAAAAAACTCAAAGGAAGAAAAAGATATCTTGTTTTTAGAATGAGATGCCATTTACATAAGGGGCAGATCGGGGATTTGCTGAGTTTTTTTGCGGCTACGCCGCTGCGCAAAGCCATGCTGGAGCATACAACTTCTTTTGTGGAGCAAACTACGCGTGCCTTTTTTTATAAAGATTCTACCTGGGATGAGCGTATTGCTATTGTAAAGCATCATATTGAATATTTGGAAAATATTTTAAATGAAGAAGCCATGTCAAAATTATATGCGCGTGGCGAACGGATCAGATTATGGGAAGACCTTTATGAAGAACAGCCGTTGACGATGGACCTGTTGTTTCATGGAGGGCAGCGTAAGGAAGGCTGCCTTTCACTGGTACTTTCGCTGGGAGAAGATGAGCTTTATCAGATCATGTTCTGGCTGGCGCCATCACCCGAAGATGACGAAATGTCGCTGTGGATAGGCGCGCTGCAGGGAACTCCTAACGGCAGTGAGGTTATCAAAGGACTGACCAAGGCTTTTTTTGGTTACCGGACTAAAAATCTGATTTTCTATGGTATTCGTAATGTGGCGGCGGCATTAGGCTGCAAACATTTATACGCTGTTTCCAATGCGGGCTATTATGCGATGAATCATGTGCGCAGGGACCGTAAACTGAAAACATCGTTGGATGATTTCTGGCAGGAGTGTGAAGGACAGGCTTGCAGGGATCAGCGGTTTTTTGAAATGCCGATAGCGGAGTATCGTAAATCTATGGAAGAACTGAAGCCGTCTAAAAGGGCTCAGCACAGAAGACGGTTTGCAAAAATGGATGAAATAACAGAATCTGTGACAGAAATGTTAAATAACTATAAAAAATAAAAGTGTGACCACATTATCTTGTGGTCACCTATTTTTTTTACGCACTTTATATGGTATAATAACCTCATAAAAATAAGAACTAACGGAGGTATTGTAATGAAAAGACGACTCCTTACTTTGCTTTTAACTTTGGTTTTCTGCGTAACATCAGTGGCACCGGGTTTTGCAATGAACGCTGATGATTTGGGTGAGGCTGTACCGGCATCGGCAGCAGTGACACAGATGTCTGCTACCGATAAAATTTCTGCTATGGAAAAAATGCTGTATGGCACTGAGCAGGCAGGTGCTTTGGTTGGACGTATGGACAGTCTGGAAGATGATGTTTATGGTACTGTTACCAGCGACGCTATTTTAGACCGTGTCGATAACCTGTATGATTATCTTAAAGGTAATCCTGCCAGTAATGAAGCGGGATTTTTGACCAAGCTCAATGCTATCGAATGGCAGTTTAACGAAAGTATGTCCGGCGGTCCGGCCAAGACCCGTATCGAAGCAGTAGAGATGATGCTTAATGGTAAGATCGATGAAGGTTCTCTTTCTTCGAGGTTAGAAGCTTTAGCCAATATTGCCTTTACTGACGGCATTATTGCTGTTGAAAGTGTTACTTTACCGAAGGATTCCGTTATTAAAGTGGAATTTACAGAAGAATTGAGTAGCAGGGAAGATAAAGCCGGTGAACCGGTGCATTTTAAAATTGCTGAAAATATTTATGTAAATGGTGATGTGTTGGTACTCCCTAAAGGTGCTATGGGTGAAGGCACGATCAAAAAGGTCGTACAGCCGCGCAGCTTTGGCCGTGATGCCCGCATCGATGTTGATTTCACGCATGTTTATGCGCTTGATGGTACGAAGGTGCCTGTTTATATTGGTGAAGTAGCCAAACAGGAAGCGAAAACTGCTGCTGGTGCTGCTGGCGCTGCTATCGGCGGTATGATCGTTTTAGGACCTATCGGCGCCCTCGGCGGTGCCTTTGTTACAGGTAAAGCAGTAGTTATTCCTGCTGGTTCTACTACTTATGTGCAGACTATGGAAGATACTGCTATCCAGGGTATGATTTATCAGGGAAAATAAATAAAATTTGAGTTGACAGTAAAACCCGCCTTAGTGGCGGGTTTTTTGTTTAAAATTATGGTATAATATGTAGTGGATATTTATATGCTTTTTTATAAATGATAAATTTGATTGAGGAGAGAAAGCATGAAGAAGAAAGTCTTAGCTGCTGCTTGCTTAATGAGTTTAGCAGTGTCACAGGCAGCTTTTGCTGACGATTATGTTACCGGAGACGCACGGTATACTTCGCCTGATTTTCAGGAGCAGAAACAGGAGCGGGAAGCCGGAATACTCAAAGATAAGAGCCAAAAGAAGAAGCAGGCTGAGGCCGGTGAACCGATGCCGATCACCTTATGGAGCGACAACGCTACCTATGATCAGGTGAGCGGGGATTTTTTTGCTGAGGGTAATGTCAGGATAATGCAGGGTGATGAGACTATTCTTACTACCCGTGCCGAAGGCAATATGAAGACCGGCGACGTTTGGCTCAAACAGGGCGGTACGCTACAGGAACCAGATACTACCATGAATGGAGAATGGGTCCATTATAATTTCAATTCTAAGACCGGTGAGATCAAACAAATCGACGGTAAGGGCGCTAAAGACTACTTTAAAGCTCCGCACGCAACGATCTATCCTGATAAAATAGTTGTGGATCAGGGTGGGCAGACTACACGCTGCCCGGCGGTCGAGCATGATCCCTGCCTTTTGATCACAGCAAAAACTTTTGAAATCTATCCCAAGGAAAAAATGATTGCCAGAGACGTTAAAGTTTATGCTAAAGGCAAACATATCTATTCCCGTGACACTTGGGTCAATAATTTAGGGGAAGAGGGCGAGAACAAGATCATGCCGCGTATTGGTTATGACGGCAGTGACAATGGCATGTACGCAAAGCTACAGGTCGATTATAATTTAGGACCGAAAACTGATTTTTATGCTGATCTGGCCTATTATTCCAAAGCCGGTTATAAACCCATGTATGGTATCAATCATGATGAACGTAATTTTTATATAAAATTGCAGGATGGCTGGGATGAAGAAGATGATGAGTGGATTCGTAAAGAACGTGATCTTGGTTTGTATTACAAAAATCACCGCCTGATCGATAATTTGCCGTTAACTTACAGCGCTTATATCACTCATGGCCTGTGGCGGAATGAAAAGAGCAGTATCAAGAGTTGGCATACGGAGTATGCTGCATATTTGAATCATGACCGTATTTATCTGTTTAACAGTCCTAATACTTTTCTTGATCTTACAGTTGGTAAAAAGTGGGTAACAGAAAGTTATACTGACGAAACAAGGTCTACAATGATGTATTATGCGACCCTGGGTCAGAAGCTGGCTCCGAAGTGGGATACCTGGGTCGGTTATTACAGGGAAGATCTTACCAGTAATTTATATGATTACGGGCAGCCGGATATGGCGCGTGAACTACGTAATGGATTAAGTTTTAAACTGGATGATAAAAATACTTTTACGATCGTTAACCGTTATGATTTGGGTAAACACAGCAATTATGAAACTAACTATCGTTGGACACATCGTTTTTGCTGTTGGGCACTTGAATTTGAATATGAGCAGGAACATTATAAAGGCGGCAGCAATAAATTCCGAGTCCGATATAATTTCTTAAACTGGTAAAGCAGGTGAACTATGGAAATCATTAAACAGCGTTTTGCTGAGCATATTGCTTTGGCGCAGCAGGTTGCCGGCAGCGGCATTTTAGAGCAGGTGGCAGCCAGTGCGGCTATTATCAAAAAAGCATTGAAAAATGGCAATAAGGTTTTATTCTGCGGTAATGGCGGCAGTGCGGCTGACAGTCAGCATTTAGCTGCTGAGTTCGTAGGGCGTTTTCAAAAGGAGCGCGACGGACTGCCGGCTATAGCCCTGACTGTAGACACTTCTATTTTGACGGCAGTAGCTAACGATTATGGCTATGATACTGTTTTTGCCCGCCAGGTGCAGGCCTTGGGAAATAATGGCGATGTATTGGTGGGGTTATCGACTTCCGGCAACAGTAAAAATGTTTTGGCGGCGATCGAGGCTGCTCAAGCTAAAGGAATGCAGTGCATTGGCCTTACAGCTCAGGGGGGCGGCAAAATGGCGGAAGTCTGTGATATTTGTATGGCTGTTCCCTGTCCTGTTACAGCTCGTGCGCAGGAAATACATATTCTGATTGGTCATATTCTATGTGAATTAGTGGATGGTGAATAAGGTGACAAATTTGTCATGTACGGCTTTTTTGGCTGAACATATCCAGAATTTAAAAATCGCTGTGATCGGCGACGTGATGCTTGACCGCTATTTTTATGGCGAGGTCAAACGCATTTCGCCGGAGGCACCCGTGCCTGTCAATAAGGTCAAACGGATCACCTCCGTGCTGGGCGGGGCGGCCAATGTGGCGGCTAATCTGGCGCATCTGGAATGTAAGGTGTTTATGGGCGGCGTTACCGGCGCTGATAATAACAGAGCAGTGCTGGAAACGATGCTGGCGGAAAAAGGTATCGATTACAGCGGCCTGATCAGGTCGCCGCAGCGTGAAACGATCACTAAGATGCGCATTTTGGGAGCGCAGCAGCAGATGCTGCGTCTGGATTTTGAAGAAACCGGCGACTTGTTTCCGGAAGAAACAGAGGCATTATCGCTGTGGCTGCAAAAATTATTGTCAGCTGGTCTGGATGGCATCATTGTTTCTGATTATGCTAAAGGTGTTTGTTCGGACAGCTTTGTGCAATGGGTGATCGCGACTGCGCACCAATATCAGGTGCCGGTGCTGATTGATCCGAAAGGTGCGGACTGGGCCAAATATACAGGTTGTGATTTTATTACTCCCAATTTGAAGGAGATGTGCGAAGCTGCAGGCGAGGTCGTTGCCAATGAGGATACAGAGGTGCTGCGGCTGGCCAGGGCTGCGCAGGCAAAATACCAGATCAAAAATGTTGTAGTCACCCGCAGTGAACGGGGCATGACATTGGCGGGGCTGGATGGTTTAGTCATCAATGACCCGGCTACAGCGCAGGAGGTATTTGATGTTTCCGGTGCTGGCGATACGGTCGCGGCGACGCTTTTAGCGGGGGCTGCCGGGACGCTGGCTCTGCAGGACGCAGTGTTTATGGCTAACCGTGCTGCCGGGATAGTTGTAGCGAAAGTTGGTACATATCCTGTGCACCGTGACGAGCTGCTGAAGGATCTGCTGGCCGAAGAACGTAAGCAGGGACGTGGCTACAGGACTTTGAGCTGGGCTGAGATCGAATCTTTAGCTAAAACCTGGAAGTCCTGCGGAGAAAAGATCGTTTTTACTAACGGCTGCTTTGATATTCTGCATGTCGGCCATGTCAGTTATTTGGAAAAAGCTGCTAAACTTGGCAAGCATCTGGTTGTTGGACTGAATTCTGATGCTTCGGTACGCAAGCTGAAAGGCGCTACCAGGCCGCTTGTGCATGAGCTGGACCGGGCACGGGTCTTAGCGTCGCTGGCCTGCGTTGACGCGGTAGTCTTGTTTGAACAGGATACGCCGACAGAATTAATAGAAAAAATACGCCCGGACATTTTAGTCAAGGGCGGCGATTATAAACCTGAGGAAGTTGCCGGTAGGGAGTATGCCGGTGAAGTCAGGATCATTGATTTTGAAGAAGGTTATTCGACTACGGGCGTTGTTGAACAGATCGCTCAATTGGTGAGGGAGGGAAAACTATGATTATTGTCACCGGCGGTGCCGGCTTTATCGGCAGTAATATCGTTAAAGGCTTGAATGATCGGGGCCGTGATGATATTTTAGTTGTAGATAATCTGACTAATATGGTCAAATTTAAAAATATCCAGGGACTGAAGGTCATGGATTATATGGATAAAATGGATTTTGCTGAGGCATTGGCGGCAGGGAAATTTGCCCATGAGCAAGTCGATGTTATTTTCCACGAAGGCGCTTGCTCTGATACGATGGAATATAACGGCAAGTACATGATGCAGAATAACTTTGAATATACAAAGAATCTGATGCATTTTGCGGCTGACCGTAAGATCCAGATGATCTACGCATCTTCGGCTTCTACTTATGGTGGAGGTACGAACGGTTTTCGTGAAGAGCCTGCCTGTGAGGAAGCCCTGAATGTTTATGCCTTTTCCAAATTGTTTTTTGACAATTATGCCCGCCGTTATTTTGGCAAGACAGGCAGTCAGTTAGTGGGCCTGCGGTATTTTAATGTTTATGGTCCGCAGGAAAATCATAAAGGCAAAATGGCTTCAATGGTTTTTCAGATGTATAATCAATGGTTGGCCGAGAAAAAAGTCAAATTATTCGATGCCTATGGTGATTATGGCGCTGGCGAACAGACCCGGGACTTTATTTATGTGAAAGACGTTGTCAAAGTAAATTTCTTTTTCTGGGATCATCCTGAGATCAGCGGCGTCTTTAACTGCGGTACGGGGCATGCCCATACTTTCAATACGCTGGCAAAGGGCGTGCTGAAACATTTTGGCAGCGGTGAGCTGGAATATGTACCGTTCCCGGAAGTATTGAAGGGCAAATATCAAAGCTATACCCAGGCTGATGCCTCCAAACTTTTGGCTGCCGGCTATGATGGCGGCTTTACGGATGTTGACGAAGCTGTCGCCGAATACTGCGCCGTATTGGATAAGACCGGCGGTTACTATACCCATGAAGCATAAAGCAGTATTTTTTGACCGGGACGGTGTGCTGAATGTCGATAAGGCTTATTTGTATAAGATCGATGAGCTGGAATGGATCGACGGCGCGCTGGAGGCCATAGCCTATCTGACGCAGTCCGGTTATCTTGTATTTGTCGTAACAAATCAAAGTGGGATCGCGCGCGGTTATTATACAGTAGCGGCAATGGAAAAACTGCACCGGTATATGGTTGACACTGCTTTGGGCAGCGGCGGTAAGATCGAAAAGTTTTATTACTGTCCGCATCTGCCCGAAGGCAGCGTTGCTGAATATGCCGTAGACTGCGCCTGCCGCAAGCCCAAACCGGGACTGATTTTACAGGCGCTGGCAGAATATGATATTGATGTAGATAAGTCTTTTCTGATCGGCGATAAAAAGCGTGATGTAGAAGCGGCGGAAGCAGCCGGGATCAAAGGTTATTTGTTTGAAAAGGGAAATTTGTTGGACTTTATAAAGGCGATAATTTCTTAATAAGCGTTATTAGAGGCAGACATGGAATATAAAAATATTTTACTGATCAAAATGAGTTCTTTGGGTGATATCCTGCACACGCTGCCTTTCGCGGCAGCTTTGCGGCAGCGGTTTCCCCAAGCGAAAATAACCTGGCTGGTACATCCGCAGTTTGCCGGTTTTGTACCCGATCCGCCTGTTATTGACGAGATAATTTATTTTGATAAGGTAAAGTTCAATAAAATGAGTTTACTGGATAAATTGGCGTATTTCCTGGAAATGCGCCGTTTATTGCATTCTAAAAAATTTGATCTGGTCATAGATATGCAGGGACTGTTCAAAAGTGCTGTACTGGCTGCTATCAGCGGCTGTCCTGACCGCATTGGTTACTGTGAAATGCGCGAGGGCAGCGGTCTGGTCAGTAAGGCGGTCTGCGGCAGTCACAGCAGGGATCATGTTATTGAGCGTTATCTTGATGTGGCACGTTATTTGGGCGCCGAAGTGAAGGAGATTACTTTTCCTGTGCCTGACCTGGACAAGGAAACATTGTCCGTACAGAAGAAATTGCAGGACAGAGGCCTGCAGGGAGACTATATCGTAATGGTTCCCGGCGCCAGATGGAAAACAAAAGAGTGGCCGGTAGAACATTATGCCAGCCTGGCAAAAATGATCATTGCTGATGGCCTTGCTGTAGTTTTAGCTGGCGGGCCTGATGATGCTGCTAAAGGAGCAAAGATCACCGCGTTAGCGGGCAATCCGGCGCAGCTGATAAATTTGATCGGGCAGACAAGTCTGCGCGAGCTGGCGGCGCTGATCAAGGGCTGTAGAATTTACATCAGTGCGGATACCGGCCCCTTGCATTTTGCCGCTGCTTTAAAGAAACCTTTGATAGCCATGTATGGTCCTAGTAAAGCTGATCGAACAGGACCCTACGGCAGCGATGACGCAACAGTCATTTTAAGTCCGGCTGTCTGTGCGGGCTGCTTAAAAAAGGAATGTGACGACTGGCATTGCATGTATGATATTACGCCGGAGATGGTATATGCGGCGTATGCCGAAAAAATCAGGAGGCTATGATGGTTGAACTTAACGGCAAGAAGATACTGGTGACATTTTTGATGCACTTGGGCGATCTGACCTTAACGACGCCTTTTATCCATGCACTGCGTAAAGCTGCCCCTGACGCGCATATTACTATGCTGGTAGACGAAAAATTAAAAGATGTGGTGCTGTTTAATCCTTATCTTGATGAAATAGTCACGATCGATAAAAAAGGCCGCGACAACAGCATTCTGGCCCTGTGGGCCTGTGCCAGACATTTAAGCAGGCTGGATTTTGACGTGCTGATCAATTTGCATCCTAATGAGCGTTGCTCTTTTATTGATGCCATGACGAAAGTTAAACTGCGGACTGGGACGACGCATAAAATTTTTAAATGGTTCTGGGATGTGTTTACGCCGCTGGATCGCTCTATGCATGCGGCGGATATGTATTTGGACGTGCTTAAACAACTGGGTGTGCAGGATCTGAGCAATAACGGGCTGGAAATATTTCCGGGAGAGGAACATTTTCTTGAAGCGGAGCTTTTCTGGCAGGAACAAAACATTGCTGAGCAGGATAAGCTGATCGGGTTCAATATCGGCAGCGCCGTGCCGACTAAACGCTGGCCGCCGGAACGCTTTGCTGAAGTCGCCGATATTTTTGCTGCTAAAGGTTATAAAACAGTATTCTTTGGCGGGCCAATGGACGAAGAGATGGTGGCGGAAGCGACCGGCTATATGGAAACGCAGCCGATCATTGCTACAGGGAAGTTTGCAATTGGAGGGTTAGCTGCAGCAATGCGTCGCTGCAGCCTGATCATTACTAACGACAGCGGTCCGATGCACGTGGCGATCAGCCAGAAAGTGCCGATCGTGGCCATGTACGGCCCTTCGAATCCCAAATTATATGGGCCATATACTAACGACGCTGTAATAGTTACAGCCCAACCCCCGTGTCAGGGATGTGCTGATGGTATGAAGCACAGCTGCGAAGATCTGCAGTGCATGACTAGAATGACGGTAGAACAGGTTGTAGCGGCTGCTGAGAAGATGTTGATGATATAAAATATTTATTTTTTATTAGGAAACCTGAAGATAAATTTTGACATATAGAAAGCGTCAAATAGTTTTGGACGTAAATTTTATATAATTATTGTAAAAGTTTTGTAAAAACATAATTGGATAATGAATATTAGCAATAAAATTTGGAGGTAAACTAATGAGAGTTATGCTTGCCAATTTATCAAAAATGGTTGGAGATGCTGGTGGATTAGCTAAAGTTACGAGTTCATTTGCTAATGAAATGATTGCTCGTGGTCATTCTATTGGTATTGTTCATAGTGATGAAGAAAAAAATGATTTTTTTTATACAACTGACTGCCAAGTTCAATTATATAATGTAAGAAATATAAATGGACATATATTAAAATATCCAGCTTTTTATAAAATAGAAAGAGAGTTTGCTAGGCTGTTTTCTAAAAAAAAAGCAAGAGAAGTTAATGAAACGTTTGAGAAAAAGTATCTTGTAAATAATTTGAAAAATATTATAAAAAATTTTGAGCCAGATGTGATTGTATCATTTCAATTATCAACTAGTAAATTATTATTATTTGATTTGAATGTTAAAATTCCCATTATTACTATGATTCATGGACATCCTGGAGATATTTTTTTTGATTATCCTGATTTAGATGTAAAGGCCCTGGCAAAGAGTGATATTTGTCAAGTCCTTTTACCGTCGTTTAAAAGCGTTATTATTGAAAAAATTCCACAGGCAAATATTGTGGTTATTGGAAATGTAGTTCCCCAGAATATTGAGTCTTCTAATTTAGAAAAAGAAAAAAAGGTTTATAAGATTATTCAAGTAGGAAGATTAGGGAAAAATGTAAAAAGGCAACATCTTTTGATTGAAGCATTTGCAAAAGTGTCTGCTAAGCATCCTAATTGGATTATTGAGTTTTGGGGAGCAGAGGGGAAGCGCGCGTATACTAATTTTTTAAATGTATTAATAAAAAAATATGGATTAGAAAAGAAAGTGTTTTTTAGAGGAACTACTTCAAATGTATTTTCCGTATTAAGTGAGGGGGATATATTTGCGTTTCCAAGTGCTTTTGAAGGATTTGGCCTTGCATTGGCGGAAGCTATGAGTGTGGGATTACCTGTGATTGGATATAGATCTTGTTCTGCTGTTAATGAACTTATCTTGGATGGGGAAAATGGTTTTTTATGTGCTGATGGAATTAGTGATTTGGCAGATAAGTTGGATATGTTGATGTCTGATAAAAATTTACGTATACGGTTTGGAAAAAACGGAAAAATTTCGATGCAGCAATATGAACCAAAATTGATATGGGATAAATGGGAAAGTTTATTGAAGGATGTTAGTGAGAAATAAAATGAATGATTTAACCGTTATAATATTAACTAAAAATGAAGAGAAAAATATTAATGATGTGATAATGAATGCTTTAAATGTTACAGATGATGTATTGATTATTGATAGTGGAAGTACCGATAATACTGTTTCTATAGCTGAAAATAATGGTGCAAGGGTAGTTTGTCGAAAATGGGATAATGATTTCTCTGCTCAACGTAATTTTGGTTTATTAAATACTGATAGGAATTGGGTGTTATATTTAGATGCAGATGAAAGATTGACTGAATCGTTGATCAATAGTATAAAAAAAATTAATTGGGAGAATATGTCTGTCCAATATATAATAAAAAGAAAATCAGTAGCCTTTGGGAAAACATTTAGTTATGGGCCATTAAGGCCAGATTTTGTTTCTAGAATATTTCCTAAAATATCAGTAATTTGGGTGAATAAAGTTCATGAGCGGCCAGAATGTAATTTATCTAAAGTAGTTTTAGAAGGTAATATAGATCATTATACATATGAGTCATGGCAACAATATTGGAATAAAATGAATCAATATAGTAGTATTTGGGCAGATAATGCATATGAACAGCACAAAAGAAGTACTGTTTTTATTGCTATTACTCATGCTGTATTTGCTTTTTTACAAATGTGTTTTTTAAAAAGAGGTTTTCTAGATGGGTTGGTTGGAGTTGCACTATCTTATCAATATAGTATGTATGTTATGATGAAATATTTAAAACTTAAGGAATTAGAATAGTTGTTAAATTTTAAGTGAATTTATTATGAGTTGTACCTAGAAAATATTTTGTTATTACCTTGCAAAATAAGGAGCATAATTTGATGAATAAAGAGCCATTAATATCAGTAATAGTTCCTGTATATCAAGTTGAAAAATTTTTAGAAAGGTGTATCGATTCAATTATTAATCAAACATATAGTAATCTAGAGATAATTTTGATTGATGATGGATCAGTTGACAATAGTGGTAAAATATGTGATGAATATGAGCTTAAAGATTCCAGAATAAAAGTTATTCATCAGAATAATAAAGGATTAAGTAGTGCGAGAAATAAGGGAGTTGAAATTGCGAAGGGGGATTATATTGCTTTTGTAGACAGTGATGATTGGATAAATAGTGACATGTATGAAACTTTGATGAAAGTAATGCAAACTTTTTATTTGGATATAGTAAGATGTGCTGCTGTTGAAACAGATGGGAAAAAATATGAAGAAATCCATCCAAGGAAACAAAATATCAATAAACTTTTCCTGGATGATGAAATTTTTGAACTATATTTTTCGGAGTTTTGCTGTAAAATTGTTTGGAATGCGCTATATAAAGCTCATATAGTGAAAGGTATTGTTTCTCCGGAAAGGTGCCATTCGCAAGATAATTATGTTTCAGGAAGATATTTATATCGTTGCAAACGCATGATGATTATAGATAAAATATTATATAATTATTGGATTAATCCTGAAAGTATTACAACATCTGGCAATAGAAGAAGATTCGATGTTTGTATCTGTACAAATAAATTGTTAAATGATTTACTGGCAATAGGAATGAAACGAAATGATTTTATAAAAAAATTAAATGAAAAATTAGCAAGGGAGTTGTATCATTTTGTTATATTACCAGATAAACGTTATAGAGTGATTTCCATAAAAAAAAGCTTAGTAAAATATATAAGCAGTTTGTTGGGCATAATAAGAAGAATAAAGTTCTTTTATATGCTATGGAAAAATAATATAAAAATAATATAAAAGGGGATTGTTATATGTTTAATACAGAATATTTTATCAATAATAAATTATACACCGAAAAATATGAATTTAAATATCTTCAGGATGAAATGGATAAAAACAAGGAAATATTGCATATTTGTTTTAATATAAATGATGCATTCTTTAAGCCATTGGGGGCAGAAATTACTTCAATATTAGAAACAAATAAGGATTTACTTTTATGTTTATATGTTTTTGTTGATAGTTATAGTGAAGGAAATTTAGATAATCTTAAGAAAACAGCAGAGAAATATCATTGCAATATTTATTTATATGTCATGGATATGACAATTTATCAAAATTTTCATATTAAAGTAAAAAGATTTTCTCGAGTTACATATTTACGTATTGTTATGCCTTGGATTATGCGTAATTTTACAAAATATTATTTGTATCTTGATTCAGATATGATTTGCGTTGGTAGCTTGAAGAGTTTTATGGATATTAATGTTGAGGGAAAAGCTTTGGCAGCAGTGTTTTTTGATATACCAGATAGGGTAGAATTTTTAAAACTTAAAAATGGAAAGTATTTTCAAGATGGTGTTATGTGGGTAAATGTAGATGAATGGATAAAGCAGCAAATAACAGAAAAAGTTTTTAGTTATCAGGGGGCTGATCCTGCTAGATTTAAAGGGCAAACACAAGATTTATTAAATATTGTTTTAGATGGAAATATTAAATCTATTAATTCAATGTTTCATCATCCTAATAAAGATATGTCTGTTGAGGGTATTCTAATACATTATTCAGGACGTAATAAACCGTGGGATATTGTATTAGATAACGACGATGAGTTGTGGAGGCATTATCTGGATGTATCTTTTTGGGAAAGTTTACCAAATTTTATGCCAGCAAAAAAAGCAGAAAATTACTATAATTTTAGAGAAATGGCAAAATATTATAGGGAAAAGGGTGAGAGATGTAAGGAAATAAAATGTATTTTTTGGTATTGCATATTGAAGTTAAAAAATAAATTTAATATTTAGAACAAAGAGGGGGATTTTTGTGACCAAGATAGATTTGAAAGGTAAGAATATTTTAGTTACTGGAAGTGCTGGATTTATTGGATTTCATTTGTCAAAAAAATTACTTGCTGATGGATATAATGTAATAGGCATTGATAATATAAATGATTATTATGATGTAAATTTAAAATATTCAAGATTAAAACAACTGGAAAAATATGAGAACTTTAAATTTATAAAAGGTGATTTGGCAGATGCAAAATTACTTGCTAAATTATTTGATTCGTATAATCCTAATATAGTTGTTAATTTAGCTGCACAAGCTGGTGTTAGATATAGTATAGACAATCCTCAAGTCTATATTGATTCAAATATTATTGGATTTTACAATATTTTAGAGTTATGCAGAAATCATGAAATAGAGCATTTGGTTTTTGCGTCAAGCTCTTCTGTGTATGGTATGCAGGACAAAGTGCCATTTTCTACTGAGGATAATGTCGATCACCCTGTAAGTTTGTATGCCGCAACTAAAAAGTCCAATGAATTATTTGCGTTTACTTATTCACATCTCTATAACATACCGGTTACTGGAATAAGACCGTTTACAGTATATGGCCCATTTGGAAGGCCTGATATGGCGTATTTTACTTTTACTAATAAAATATTATCTGGTGAAACAATAAAAGTGTTTAACAACGGGGATATGCTAAGGGATTTCACATATATTGATGATATGATAGAAGGTATTATTAAAATTATGGTAAGTGTTCCAAAAGAAAATGAAAAAGGTGATAGATATAAAATTTATAATATTGGAAATAATAGACCTGAAAAGCTAGCATATTTTATTGAAGTTTTAGAAAATGAATTAGGTGTAAAAGCCAAGAAGGAATTTCTGCCAATGCAACCTGGTGATGTTTACAAAACTTATGCTGATATGTATCCAATGAAAAGAGATTTTGATTTTGTCCCAACAACAAGTATTGAGGAGGGAATACATAAGTTCGTTTTATGGTATAAGAAATATTTTAATATAGGATGAGCTATGTATATTTATGTATAAAAAAGCAATTATGAATAGTTTTTTAGAAAAAAAATACTGTTTTGGAAAAACAATCTTGATAATTGTTCCTCATCAAGATGATGAAATAAATTTGGCTGGAGCAGTAATTGTATCTGCGGTAGAAACAAAAAGTAAAGTGGTATGTGTTTTTGCTACTAATGGTGATTTTGATTATCCAGCAAGTATTAGAATTAGTGAAGCGAAAAATTCATTAGAAACATTGGGGGTTGATAAAAGTAATATTTATTTTTTAGGATATGGAGATAATTTTAATAGTTTTGAACAGAGTTTATACTTGAATAAGAATAATACTATAACGAGCCATGCTGGTAAAAAAGAAACATATGGTGATGAAAAGGAATTTGAATATCATTATAAAAAATATGGGAAACATCAGGAATATAAATACGAGAATTTAGTTTCTGATATTAAAGATATTATTTTAGATATTCGACCAGATACTATTTTTGCTGTAGATTTTGATCGTTTACATCATGATCATAAACTTATAAGTTTTGCGTTTGAGGATGCAATGGGTGATATTTTAAATAAATATTGTAATTATTTTCCTCGGGTTTTGAAAGGATTTTGTTATTTTACGTCGTATTTTAATGAACCAGATTTTTATAGTTTAAATTTGAAATCTGTAACGAATAAAGTGAGAAATAAAAAAAATACACCATTGTTTGAAACTGATAATCCACAATACAGATGGGATGAAAGAATAAGATTTCCTGTTAGTAAATTATGTAGAAAAATGTTATTAAAGGATAATATACTTTATAAAGCTATGTTAAAACATCATTCTCAAGGATGTATAAAACAGGCAAGGGGTATTATTAATGCTGATAGTGTATTTTGGCTAAGAAGGACAGATAGTTTAACTTATTCAGCTAAAATAGAAGTATCATCTGGTGATAGCTGCCATTTAAAAGAATTTAGAACATTAAATGTTGATGATATTTCAAAAAATAAAAATTATATTTATGAAGATTATTTATGGGCACCTGTAGGTAATGATAAAGAGAAATTTGTAATATGTTATTTTGATAAACCACAAAATATTTCTTTATGTGTTTTAGCCGGTAATATAGAAAATGAAAATCAAATCTTATCAGGTAAATTGGAATTAAGTAATGGATTTAGTATTGCTGTAAATGAATTATATAAACTGGGACGTGAACGAATAATTAGTTTTCCAAAACAAGAAAATATATTTTGGTTGAAATTTAATATTATCAGTTATCGTGGAAGCAATCCTGGGTTATCTAAAATAGAGATATTTTCTGATGATAGAACAGATTTTAAAATTATAAAATTTATGATAGATGATAATTTTGTATATGAATGGTATATATTGCCGCATATTAAAAAATTAAAATTTAGCATTTATAAATATGGTGTAGAAAAAACAGTTGTGAAATTTATCGCTGGTAGTGCGTCAGTCAAAGAAGATTATATTTTTTTTGAAGGATTTGATAATGAAATCATTGTACGTATAGAAGATATGTTTGATTCATCCTGTTACGATCAAATTGTTATTAAGCGCATATCATATATAGACTATTTTAGATTAAGTTTGATTAGGTTTAGAGATTATGTTGAAAACTATTTTTTGAAGAAACGTGATTAATAAAAAGTTCCAGCCAACTATAGTTGACTGGAACTTTTTATTAATTTTGGTTGAATAAATCTCGTGTGTAGACTTTTTCTCTTACATCTAATAAATTATCCTCTAAACGATTGGCAACAATGATATCAGATTGCTTTTTGAATTCATTTAAATCATTTACAACTTTAGAGTTGAAGAAAGTATCGTCGGCTAAAGTTGGCTCATATACGATAACATTAATACCTTTGGCTTTAATTCTTTTCATTATACCTTGAATAGATGATTGTCTAAAATTATCACTGTTGGCTTTCATCGTTAAACGGAAAATGCCAACAGTAGTTGGATTAAGGTTTAGAATTTGTTTTGCTATGAAATCTTTTCTAGTTCGATTTGCTTCAACAATAGCAGAAATTATATTATTAGGAACGTCATTATAGTTAGCTAATAATTGTTTTGTATCTTTAGGTAAGCAATAACCACCATAACCAAAAGAAGGGTTATTATAGTGGCTGCCTATTCTGGGATCTAAACAAACCCCTTCTATTATCTGTTGTGTGTTTAATCCTCTTATTTCTGCATATGTATCAAGTTCATTAAAGAAGGAAACTCTCAGTGCTAAATATGTATTAGCAAATAATTTAACTGCTTCTGCTTCAGTAGAATTTGTGAAAAGTATTGGAATTTGTTCTTTAACAGCTCCTTCTTTTAATAATGATACTAATTGCTTTGCCTTGGAAAGCAATTCGGGATTACTGTTATGGGGAATTCCGACGATTATTCTAGAAGGGTGTAAATTATCATATAAGGCTTTTCCTTCGCGTAGAAATTCTGGAATAAAAATGATATTATCCAAAGAAAATTTAAGTTTTATTTCCTCTGTATACCCTACTGGAACGGTGGATTTTATGATGATTGTTCCAGAGTAGTTTATAGTTTTTAAAATAGATAATACTGACTCAATAGAAGATGTATCGAAATAATTTAGATTTTGATCATAATTAGTTGGTGTAGCTATAATTACATAATCGGCGTTTAAGTATGCTTCTTCAGCATTAGTAGTTGCATATAAATTAAGTTGTTTATTTCTCAGAAAATATTCTATTTCGGGATCAACAATAGGAGATTGTTGATTGTTGATTTTATTTACTTTTTCTTTTACAATATCAACCGCATATACATTATTATGTTGGCTTAATAAAATTGCATTAGATAATCCAACATAACCAGTACCTGCAACAGCTATTTTTATTGTCATTTAACCAGCCCCTTTAAAAACTTGTATTTTATTCATTATATCATATTTTAAACAGAAGATAGATATAATAAGTAAAAGTCCGTTGTATAATTTATTATAATCTATTATAATAGACCATAATAATAATTGAATGAGGTAGAGATGGATAATAATAAAATTAAAAGGTTCTTCATAAATATATTTTCGCTAACATCTTGTCTTTCAGTGGCGATAAATAATGTTGGATTAGTTATTGCTGGAATATTATCCTTTAATGATAGAAATAATATAAAATATATTTATGATGAATATAGAGATATTATAAATGCGTTTTGTGTTTTTTGGGTATGTTTGTTACCATCAATAATTTTTTCTGGAAATTTAGTAGAAAGCTTTAAGGATTTTGGTAGTGTGTATATTTACCGATTTTTGCCATTTTTTATTGCATTGTGCATAATCAATAATAGACAAATTGAATTTAATAACGATATAATTATATTTTCAGCGTTTATTGCATCTAGTGTTGCGATTTATCAAGGTATCTTCTTGGATATTAAGCGGGTAATTGGACTATCTAATCATCCAATGGTATTTGCAGGTCTTTTATGCATCGTAATACCTATGTCTTTTATTAATTTTTTTAATGAAAATTTTAGTAAGTTGAAAAGAAGCATATATTTTCTTTCTTTTTGTTTTTTTTCGTTTGCTTTACTATTAAATGCTACTCGTGGAGCATGGATTGCAATGGCTATAGTCATTGCAATTGTTTTGTTTGTTGCAAAGAATAGTATGAGAAAAATGATAGCCTTATTAGCTATTTTTCTTTTATTATGCATAAGCTTTTTTAATAGTGGATATTTTGAAAATCGTGTTTTATCAATTAAATCAATGCAAGCTAATTCAGAAAGACTTTTAATCTGGGAGAGCTCTAAAAAGATGTTTTTAGATAATCCTATAACTGGTGTTGGATTAGGAAATTATACATATCAATATCAAAATAAATATATATCACCTCAGGCTAAGGAACCATATTTACGTAATTCACATAATATATATTTACAATTTTTAGCAGAAAATGGAGTGATTGGATTTATAGGGTTCTTATATTTATTTTACAAAATAATCACTGTTAGTATTAGCGCTTTTAGAAAAAAACAAAATATGCATGCATTGATAGGATTAGGAATAACTTTTGGCTTTTTAATACACGGGTTAACCGAGTGTACTTTTTCTAATACCAATGTTGTGAAACTATATTGGTTTGTTTTAGGTGGTTGCTTTGCAATAGTTAAAAATAAACCATTGGAAATAACTAAAGAAAAGTAATATATTTTATTACTTTTGTGTTTATAGTAAATCTAAAGTTCCTAAATTTGTTTTTAACATTTCTTTGGTATATTTAAATTTAGGAGAAGCGAGAGAATTTGTTTCATCAAATTTATTTGATTTAATATTAAAGATGTTACATATTAATTCATATAGTAAATCATTTGTCCAATAATTCATACGATTTTTCAATAAAGTATCATAGATGTTTTTGTTTAGATATATATATTCATCCGAAAAATAAATAAAGAAGGGAATTCTCACTTCTCCAAAACCACTAAAATTAGGTGAACGACGTTTATCCGGTATTGCACCATGGTCAGAACAATAAATCATACTTTGCATATTTAACTTAGAGATTCCATAAGCAAATATCTTTTCTAAAATAGTATCTGTATAGGCGATAGAATTTGCATAATTTAATTCTAGGTCATAACGACCTTCTTTGCCAAATTTTGTATGATTTGGTGGATATCGATTAAGAAAATTGAAATGACTGCCTTTAAGATGGAGAACAACAAAATTATTTATTGTAGGATCGACTTCATCTAAATATGTAAGTAAAGATTCATCATATTGTATTTTATTTAATTCTTGTTTTGTCCATTTAGATATATCCGCGGTATTAGCAATAAGTGTCACCGGAGTATCTGAACATCCTAAATGTCCTTGGTTGCTATACCAATGAACTTTAAAACCTAATTTGTGAGCAATATCAATTATAGAACATGATGAGTAAAAATTATTATCAGTATATTGATTAAATTCTGTTAAAGCTCTTGATAGAACTTGCACAGTATTTGAGCATGAAGAATAACTATTAGGGAATAAAATAAAATTTTTTTCTGATTTTATGTTATTCAGCCAAGGAGTCGTGTTTAGATGATAATTTTCATTGAATGCTTGCATATAATCTCTTGAGGCTGATTCTCCTATAACCAAGATAATTGTTGATGGTTTGGAATAGGGTTTTCCAGTTGGAATAACGTGTAAATCTTTTAGTCGTAAGGAGGTATTGTCAGCGTATTTTTTATTAATATTTAGATATTCTTTTACATCTAAATAGAATTCAATGATTGCTGTGCGAACCAAAATACCTTTTTTAGGTTTCCATAAATATACTGTAGTAAAAATAAAGATACTTGATATTGTTACCAAATCAAATAAACTTAAAGAGATAGAGTTGGGGGCATTGATAAATGTATAGTTTGCATAATATGTGTATATAGAACATATAGAAATTGATGTTAAAATAACGATGTTATACAATTTAGAGAAAGACTTGAAATATTCAATAATTTCGTTGTAATTTGTTTCCAGTAGCATTTGCATTCCATTTTCATTTATGCATGTTTTGTATAGATGAAAATACAAAATTTGTGCTAATGGAATAATGAAAAATATTATTTCTATTGTAGAAACAACAAAAGATGATAAAAGTGATATTTGAGGAATTTGTTGAGATAGAAATATTAAAGATGTTATATTGCTAATAAAATATAATCCGAAAACAGCTTCAAAGTGAAATTCAAAGTCAGAAGATACCTTATGATTAGTGAAAAAATATAATAATGGATACGTTGTAACCCATAATAAAGCAATAGCTAGTGGAATAAGAAAAACAGAAGATGTTATTGGAATTTTGGTAAGTGCTGTTGGTAAAATTGCTAAAATGGAACAAGGTATAAATCTACGCATTTGTAAGTAGGTGGCTTTATTACCTAATCCATGTGAAAGCTTTAAATAACAGAAATAAGAAAATAGATAAAGAAATAAAGCCATAAAGATATATTTGTTAAAATTTTCCATTTTTATACCACCTGTTTTAAATATAGTTATTATTGGAGAAATTTAAAATGTAATTTGCTTTAAATTATAACATACTTATTATGTTGGTGTTAAGATTTCTGCGAACCATTAAAAGATAAGTTTTAATAGTGGAGTTGATAAAGGGTAAAGGAGCTTTTTTACATGTCTAAAAAAACGTTGTTCGGCGTCGATTATACTGACAACGAATATATCAAGATAATTTTATATTTATTCGTTGGCGGTACGGCGGCACTGGTAGAGTGGGCGTTTTTTTATGGCTTTAATCAGGGGTTGGGCATGGAGTATATGCTGGCGACAGCAACGGCGTTTTGCCTGGCGACGCTGTATCATTATTTCCTGGGTAATATTTTGGTTTTTACCAGCGGGGCCAGATATGAAAAAGGCAAAGAGCTGTCTTTAGTTTTTGCCGTCAGTATCATGGGGCTTGCTTTTAATCTGATTTTAATGTATATTTTTGTAGGAATGATGTCATGGCAGCCGATGTTTGCCAAAGTATTGGCCAGCTGCATTGTTGTCATCTGGAATTATTTAGCCAGGAAGAAATGGATTTTCTGATCGTATGTGTCTGGCTAATGATGTCATTTTGGATTATGTTATAATATGAAGTAAGACCAGTTTTGCTTGCTGGATTGACGAAATAGGAGATTGTGATATGCCGAACCGTGTCGACATTGCAGCTTTTCAAAAGATAATGATCGTTTATAACCGTAATTCCGGTAAGCAGCTGTTTGCGAGTATGCTGGCCAGAGTGAACGAAGTTAAAAAAAGACTGAAACAGGTCATTGATCCGAAAAGTCTGGAAATTGTTGAAATTAAATCCTTTGAGCAGGTTGAAGGTCTGGCGGAGCGTATTTGCCAGGAAAAATATGATTGGGTAATTGTTGCCGGCGGTGATGGTACTTTGCGGGCGATAATCGATATTTTTGCCAAGCACGAGCAGATGCCGTATGTCAGCGTGTTTCCGGCTGGTACAGTTAATTTGGTAGCCAAAGAGCTTTTGATGAGCAATGATCCGGCCAAATGGGTGAAGCGGGTCAGCAAGGGCATTGTTTCACCGGTACGGCTTGGGAAGGCTAACGGTCATATTTTTTTAACCGTGGCTGGTATCGGCTTTGATTCGCTGGTAGTCGATAACGTATCAGAACTGGAGAAGAAGTTACTGTCCAAGCTGGCTTATGTCTGGCAGGGTACAGAAATGATGCGCAAAGAGTTTGTGTATAATAACTGGCGGTATAAGTTTCAGGTACGTATAGACGATGAGGAAGAATGGTACGACGCTTCGTCGGTGATCGTAGGTAAAAGCCGCTACTACGCAGGCCGGTACAGTTTGTTCAACGGGGCGTCATTATGCTCACCGCGGTTATATGTCGCTATTTTTACCGGCGATACCCGGGCCGATTTTATGCGTTATGCGGCCGTCATCGCGATGGAAGCATTGCAGCTTGATAAAAGTATCATTATCAGGCAGGCCCAGAAAGTAGAGATCCGTTGTAATGTGGAAGATTTTGCAGCCGAGCTGGATGGTGACGCTATTACTTCGGCGCCGCTGCAGATAGAGCTGCATCCTGTTCCGATCAAGTTTTTGGCGTAAGCCGGCGGATGTGAAAATATGTATAGGCGCAGTATGATCCTGGTAATTCTTTTGCTGCTGTTTGCAGCTGAAGCGTTTTTTGCGCGTCAGTTTTATATTGAAATAGTGCCGTTTCCGGAAGATGAGTGGTGGATGACGGTCGTTAATAATTGCCTGCGGGACCTGCTTTTGGCTGGTGTGGCGGGCTTATTGTATTTCAGGCGTAATCGGCTTGTAGATCGCACGAAGCGCTATTTCCCCGTAGTCGTGCTTGGGGTACTGTATTTGCTGATCGCCGGCTTTATGGTCAGTCAGCTGAGTCTTGATAAAGGTTTTTTGACGGTCCTGGCGATCCTTACAGGTTTAAATAATAATATTGTTTTGGTACTTCTGGCAGCGATGTGTTATCATAAATGGCCTTCTGCAATCATGAAGGCGGTTTATTTTGCTGTGTACTTTTTTACTGCGTTGACAATGATTTTTGACGCTTTCTATTTTTGGCAGACTTCGATGCACGTCGAAAGCGTTTTATTCAAGAACCTGAATATCTACGCTATGCAGGGTGTTTTATCAGGGATGACGACATTGCAGCTTGTCGGTATAAGTGGTGCCGTGCTGGCAGTTTTATTATTGTTCCGGGTGACGAAGCCGCAAAAACGCAAACCGAACTTTGCCTGGTCGCTGCTATGTGTAGCCGTATTTTTTCTGGGCCTGAATCTTTCCTATTGGTCGATGGTACAGGTCAATAAATATATTTTGACTGAATATGTCTGTGTCTGGGGCGATGAAACCAGTGAGATGATCCGCAGTGACTACAGGAATTTGCTGACGACGCCAGTCAATGTCAATTTTGTCAGCAAAATGCTGTTTGATACAGATAAGATCGCCAGACGTAAGCATATCGAGCAGCGGCCTTTGACAGCAAAAGATGAACGCGTGCTGAAAGAACTGGGGATTTTAAGAACGCAGAAGGCGCTGCAGCCGCTGGAAGCACAATATGATAAAATCGTATTATTGGTTTTAGAATCAGTACATCGTGATTATATCGGTTTCTACAATAAAAATATTCCCAGGGAAACGACGCCGTTTTTAGACAGTCTGCTTGCTAAATATCCGCGTCTGGACAATTATTATTCTTCGGCTATCCCGACGACGCAGGGGCTGAATGCCACTTTCCGTTCGCATCTGATTTTTGATGAAGATATCAATGGTGCCAAGCAGGGATCACTGTTCCGCTCCGTACAGGAAGCGGGTTGGCGCGGTATTTTTATGAATGCCTCCAGTCAGTATTACAGTAATGAAGTGCGTGAATATCCGCAGCAGTTTGGCATGAAGGAATATTATGCCAAAGAATATCTGCAGGATCTGGGCTATAGCGGCGCCAGTGGCTGGGGTTATCACAATGATGTGTTATATAAAGAAACGCTGCGGCTTTTAGAAGCAGGACGTAAGGATAAAATGCTGCTGGTAACTAAAACGCTGGATATGCATCAGCCGTATCCCTATTATGGCATCAGCTGGGCAGATATGCCGGAAGCAGTACGTGATCACGAACTGGTAACGATTCGAGGTATGTATTGGGTCGATCAGACGCTGAAAAACTTTTTTGAGCAGGCCGAAGCTAAAGGCTTAATGGATGATCGAACGCTTTTTATCATTACGGCCGACCATAATCCTCATTCAGGCGGTGAATATACCAAGATCGTGACGAATGAGAATGACAGGAAAAGTATCGCTCCCATACCGTTGATTTTTGTATCTAAGAATTTACAGCCTTTGAATAATTTAATGACCAAAGATTATGCCTCTCAGATAGATCTGGCTCCGACGTTACTGTATCTGGCGGGACTCAAAGCACCTGACGATTTTATGGGCCGCAATTTACTGGAAGCGGTAGATACACCGTTTGCTTTAGGATATTTTGGCGGTAAAGCCTTTTATTATTCTGCTGATCTGGATTTTGAGGATCAGATGGATAATCCTGCGCCGGCGACAGCTTATGAAGATGCGCTGACGAACTATATTATCCATGAATATTCCGAACGGCAGCTCAGAAATCAATAAAAACATTCAGTACAGAGCGAATGTATTTTGTATACATATGCATAAAGGCTGGAAATTTACATTGCAGCAATGCTATAATACCCTAAATCAGTTTTTTTGGAGGGGTTATTTATGATGGTAATTATTGGTGCAATTATTGTTATTGGTGTCATTTATCTGCTGCTTAAAAGACACGAATCAAGAATGGTGCTTATTGCTGCAGGCATTTTAATGGCTGCTATTGCAGGCAAGCCGATGGCGGCTCTGGATGCTTTTGCCAAGAGTATGACCAATGCCGGACTTATTACGTCGGTATGTTCCTGTATGGGTTTTGCTATGGTGATGAAATATACCGGCTGTGATAAGCATCTGGTCGTCGCTATTGGTAAAGTTCTGAAGAAAATGGGCTTCATGCTCATTCCTGGCGCTACTATCGCGACTTTTATCATTAATATCGCTATTCCCAGTGCTGCAGGCTGCAGTGCTGCCGTAGGCGTTATTTTTATCCCGATCCTGATGTCGGCGGGTATCCATCCGGCGATGGCGGCAGCAGCTGTCAAGTCTGGTACTTATGGCAGTATGCTTAATCCTGGTCTGGTGCATAACGGCGTTATTGCTAAGCTGTCCAATGTCGAGATCACGGAAGTTATCACGCATCATATGATGGCGGATATTGTTGGTGTGATTATCGCCGCTACAACCTTGACGATCCTGGCGATCTTCCTGAAAGAAAATAAAGGGTATCTGCCTGAAGGCGGCAGCGATGCGGTTGCTGAGGATTTAAAGATCAATCCGCTGTATGCGCTGATGCCGCTTTTGCCGGTCGTTATTTTGCTGGTTGGCTCTACCGGTATGGTTCCGTTTCTGAAAATGGGCGTGCCTCAGGCCATGCTGATCGGTGCATTACTGAGCCTGGCGGTGACTCGCAGCAATCCTACTAAACTTACAAAATCTTTCTTTGATGGTATGGGTGATGCTTATGCCAATATTATCGGTATCATTATTTCTGTTGGCGTGTTTGTTTCCGGCATGCAGTCTTTAGGACTGGTCAAAGCATTGATCAACTGGATGCTTGAATCAACAGGTATCGTAAAGATCGCTGCAACCTTTGGCCCTTTCATTCTGGCCATGATCTCCGGTTCCGGTGATGCGGCAACTGTAGCGTTTAACGAAGCAGTTACTCCGCATGCGGCACAGTTTGGTCTGCAAGCTATCGATATGGGCTCCATGGCCGCTCTGGGCGGAACTTTGGGTCGTACGATGTCGCCGATTGCAGGCGCAACCATTATCTGTGCCGGTATCGCCGGTGTCGATCCCATGGAGGTCTGCAAACGTAATGCCCTGGGGATTACGCTGGCTCTGCTGGCAGGTATGGTTATTCTGCTGTTCTGATATTAAAGTTGGCGCCCGTGCTTGGTACGGGCGTTTTTCTATTTATTTACTTACAATACTTATTTTGCAAAAAATCTGCGCCCGGCAGCACTATGCTTGCCGGCTTTTTATGATATAATAAACGTCGGAGGGATAAAGTGAAAATTGAGACTTTTATGCAGGCATTAAAAGAATATCAAAGCCCTTTGGTTTTCAACCCCTGGCGCGATTATGATCCTGAATGTGATATAAGCAGCGAAGCGCCTGCTATTCGTGCGGCTAATTTGACCAGATATTTGCAGCTGCGTCAAAAGGCGCATTATTTATTTATTGCTGAAGGACTTGGCTATCAGGGCGGCCATTTTTCGGGAATGGCGATGACTTCCGAACGAATTTTATTAGGATTGCATCCTGATATCAGGCCGGAAGTTGTTTTAGGTGAATGGGATTATCGCAGGACCAGTAATCCTGCAAGTAAAATGCTTAAGGCTACGCAAAAACAAAGCGGTTTTAACGAGCCTACGGCGACGGTGATGTGGAATACTTTGGCCAGACATGAATTGTCTGCCTGTGATACTGTTTTATGGAATATTTTTCCTTTTCATCCGCATAAAAAAGATAATTTGCTGACCAATCGGACGCCTACTAATGACGAACTTGATGCAGGTATAGAATATGCAAAAATGCTGCTGGCGTTAATCCCGACTTTAAAAATAGTTGCTATTGGTCAAAAGTCAGCTGGGACGCTGCAGCGCTATGGAGTGGAATGCGTAGCATGCGTGCCGCATCCGTCCATGGGCGGCGCTAACCGTTTTAAAGCTGCTGTGGCACAGCTTTTTGCTAATGGGGAATGACGATGGAACAAGAGCTTGAAAATAAAATGACGCGGGACGAGACCCTGAAAGTAGCGTTAATGGTAGGCAAGATCCTGCTCAAGAGTGGTGCGGAAACGTATCGCGTAGAGGATACTATCAACCGCTTTTGTATTGCCAATGGCTATGAAGTCGATATTTTTGTGACCCCAACGGTAATAATTTTGGGCAACGAGCAGGTTGACAGCTTTAATTGTGTCAGCCGTATCCGTTATCGCAGCACCAATTTGGGGATGATCAGTGAAATGAATGATATGTCCTATAAATTTGAGCGCTGGCCGATGAGCTATCGGGGCACGATCGCCTGGCTCGAAGAAAAGCTGAAAGCGCCGGCTCCCTATGGCAAATGGAAGGTTTGTCTGGCTTCCGCCATAGCTTCGGCTTCGTTTTCTGCCATGCTTGGCGGCAACACCCATGATTTTATTGCCGCTTTTATGACTGGCGGCATTGCGATGCTGGTTTTAAAACAGATCGCCGGTTATCGCCCCAGTGCTTTTTGGGAGAATGCGCTGGCAGGTGTGGCCATTGGCGTAGTGGCGCTTATCTGCTGCGCTGTCAGCGTGCAGTGCACTATGGAAAAGATCATAGTTGGTGCCTTGATGCCTTTTGTACCGGGCGTGGCTTTTACGAACGGTTTGCGTGACTATATGGCCGGCGATCTGCTTTCTGGTAACGCACGGATCGCCGAAGCGCTGCTTTTCGCTGCGTCGATCGCTATTGGGATCGCCTTTTCACTGCGGGCCTGGGTATTGTGGGGGTGGGACCTATGGAAATAATTACTTCCTTTGCCTTTGCTTTTATTGCGACCATGGCTTTCGCAGTATTGTTCCAGTCACCTAAAAAAATACTGCTGACTGACGGCTTGATCGGCGCGGTGGGCTGGGTTGTTTTTATCAGTCTGCGTGATCAGCTGGGTTACAGTTCTTTTTATGCCAACTTTTTGGGGACCGTGGCGCTGGCGCTTTTAAGTGAGCTTTCCGCCAGGATATTCAAGCAGCCGGCCACTGTTTTTGTTATACCGGGGATCATTCCGCTGGTGCCGGGCTTAGGTATTTATAAAGGCATGTTTGCCGTTATCAACAATGATTATAATGGCGGTATGTCGATTTTGCTGACGGCAATAACAGACTCGTGCGCCATAGCTGTTGGCGTGATGCTGGTCTCCAGCTTATTCAGGGTCTTGAAGATACGCAAAGACAGAAGCTTTTGGCTGAAACATCATAGCAAAAAAGTTTGTTGAGGCGATAGATGATGAGTGATAAAAAACAAACAGAGGAAAACTTTGACAGTTCTAAGATCAATGCCAAAGAACTGCAGAAATATGAGCAGGAGTACAGCGAACACGGCTTCAAAGACAAGCTGCGAAAATATGCCAAAATCATTGGCGTCGGCGCCGTTTATAAAGTGCTGCAGCTGTGGTATGTTTTGCAGAAGCCTGAGGTGCCGCTGCAGCAGAAAGCGCTTATTACAGGTGCGATCGGTTATTTGATCGCGCCGCTGGATTTTATTCCCGACTTGACGCCTGTGCTTGGCTACAGCGATGATTTTGTAGCTATTACCTATGCCTTAATGCAGGTCCGGGGATATGTGGATGCAGAAGTCAAAGAGAAATCAAAGCATCTTATTGCAGATATTTTTGGCGCTGCTGCTGTCAGCGAATTAGATTAAAACTTGTTGCGGAGGGTTGATTTTGAATTTACCAGAGTTACTGCTTTTGGCCGTAGGGTTAGCAATGGATGCTTTTACAGTGTCTATCTGCGGTAGTTTGGCTTTAGCTCCGGCTTCGCGCTTCGGCGGAGCACTGCGTTTTGGGATCTGGTTTGGTTTTTTTCAGGCGCTGATGCCTGTGCTGGGTTTTTTCTGTGCGATAAGGTTCAAAGCTTATATCGAAGCCTATGATCACTGGATCGCTTTTGCACTGCTGGTCTATCTGGGGATCAAGATGCTGCGCGAGGCGGAGAATGCTGACAGCTGTGATTTGAAGCAGCACTATAATATCAGAGAAATGCTGACGTTGGCAGTAGCTACCAGTATCGATGCTTTGGCGGTCGGTGTGAGCTTTGCCTTTCTGGACGTGCAGATCTGGAGTGCGGCCGGGCTGATCGGCCTGGTAACTTTTATTTTTTCTATGGTAGGTGGTTTGGCCGGGTTCAGATTAGGTGAAAGGATCGGCAGCAGAGCTACGTTAGTAGGTGGCTGCGTACTTATTATTATCGGTACGAAGATCCTGCTGGAGCATACCGGCTGGCTGTAATTTATAATTTTGAAAGGTAGTGTTGACAATGGCAGAAGCAAACAAGGAAAGAATTTTTGATGAATTTGTGGAATTGGTTTCTGTTCCCTGTCATACTCTGAAAGAAAGGCAGATTTTTGAACTTTTGCAAAAGAAGCTGAAAGATCTGGGTTTTGTAACACAGGAAGATGACGCAGGTAAAGAATTAGGCGGCGAGTGCGGTAACTTATGGGGATGGTTGCCGGGTAACAAAGTCGGAGCGAAACGCGTGCTGCTGACGGCGCATATGGACTGTGTAGAACCGTGCGCAGGTATTAAGCCCATAAAAAAAGATGGTAAGATCCTGTCAGACGGAACCACTATTTTAGGCAGTGATGATAAATCCGGCGTAGTGGCTATATTGGAAGCCGTACGGATGCTGCAGGAGACAAAGGCTGAATACGGTGATATCCAGGTTTTGTTTACGATTGCAGAGGAAGGTGGAGTTAACGGTTCGCGCTGTATGGATAAAAGCCTGCTGCATGCCGATGTTGGTTATGCTCTGGACGGTGAAGGCCATCCGGGAGAAATAGTTACGGCAGCGCCGGGACAGGACCGGGTACATTTCAAGGTCCATGGTAAAACTGCACATGGCGGACTTGCCCCTGAAAAAGGTATCAATGCGATCATGGTAGCGGCTAAAGCTTTAGCCGGAGTTGAAAAATATGCCCGGATCGATGAAGAAACGACCTGTAATATCGGCATTATTCATGGCGGGTTAGCCACTAATATTGTTCCCGATCTGGTCGAGATCCAAAGCGACGTCCGCAGCCGTAACCTTGCTAAACTGGCTGAACAGCGTGATTATCTGGTCAATACCGTTACAGCGGGCGTTGTTGCTAATGGGGGAACGGTAGATGTGGAGATCATCCACAAATATCAGCCTTTTGACCTCAGTCATGCTTCTGACGTTGTGAAGCTGGCGCTGGAATCCTGTCAAGAAAACGGTTTTACTCCGGATGTTACCGTAACAGGCGGCGGCAGTGATGCCAACTTTATCAATGCTTATGGTGTACCCTGCGTTATTTTGGGTACAGGAATGAGCGAAGTGCATACGGTAGATGAATTTATTTTAGAAGAAGATCTGTACAACAGTGTGCTGATGGTTTACGGAATTCTGCGGGCCGCTGCAAAATAAGAACAAAAATACCTGTTATCTAAACGCTGATCACGTTTAAATAACAGGTATTTTTTATTCCAGCTGTACGCTGAGCTCGACGCCAAAAACTTTGGCAAACCAGCGGATATGCTGCTTGATCTGATGCATTTCGATACTGGGTATACCCTCGGCATGTAAAGATAACACCGCATGTTTTTTTTCAAGGCGCGGCTGAATCCCGCGGATCTGATTGGTTTGTGAATAGTCAAGACTTTCTGCCAGAGCCAGCAGCAGCGCTAATTTATTAATAGCCTGCCAGTGGTTTTCGTCCAATAACTCCTTGTAGATCCGGTCACGAAAATAATTTTTGGAAATACCGTTATGCCAGCCGGCGATAACGGAGGTTATCAGCTGTTCGCGATGCGAAAGGCCAAAAATCTGGGCGTTTTGGATCATATAGGCACTGTGGCGGGCATGGCTGTAAAAGTTGATCGTAATACCGATATCATGCAGCAGTGATGCTGTTTTCAGTAATTTTCTATAATTTTTATCAAGCTTATGTAAATCCTTCCAGGCGTCGAACATAGTCAGAGCCAGCTCGGTGATGTGCTTGCTGTGCGTAGTGTCAGGCGTATATAATGTTAAAATGTTCTGTGTACTGCGATCCAGAATATCCGGCGCGATCAAAGGCATATTTTCAGATTTGGAATAGTAATCGAAAAATAAACCTTCACGCAGGCCGCAGCCGGAAACGATCAGTTGCTTACAGCCGGTGATTTCCAGCAAACAGTTGACGATACCGGCGCCGGCTAAAATAATATCGGCACGTTCGCTGCTGAGACCGGCTATTTTGCGGCGCTGTTCTAAATTTGTACCGCGCAGCTGGCTGAAAATATCATGAAAGGCCTGTGCGGAAAATTTGTAATTATGAATTTTAGAAGACGGATATTTACTGCGTTTTTGCTGCATTTTGCCAAGGGTACGCGCCGTACCGCCGACACCGATCAGCGGCAGACGGTTTTGTTTGAGCCAGGGATGCTGCGCCAGACGGCTGAGCAGGAAAAAGCTCATATCGCTGTAGACGTTAGGCGACATCGTGCCGCGGGTATTGAACATATCCGTGGTATTTACCGCGCCAAAAGGCATGGAAACAGATTCCACGATCTGCCTGTTTTTAAAAAGGATCAACTCTGTACTGCCGCCGCCCAAGTCAAAGATAATGCCGTCTTTAACAGGCAGAGTGTTGATGACGCCAAGATAACTGATATAGGCTTCGGTATTACCTGTAATGATATGCAGGGTAATACCTGTTTCTGCCTCGACAAGGCGTGTCAGTTCGGGACCGTTGGGAGCCGAACGGATAGCGGCAGTTGCCACGGCAATAGTTTTATCGGCATTATAAAGCTTGCACATATAAGCAAAGCTTTTCATCGTTTCCAGAGTCGAGGCGAAGGCTTCCTCTGTCAAACGGCCGGTTTTATCAAGCTTCTGACTCAGACGCAGGGCTTCTTTCTGATTATAGACCATGTTGTAGGCGCCGTTTTTATAAATATGGCTGATTACCAGACGAGCCGAGTTGGAACCGATATCGATGATTGCGATACGCTGCATATTCTTCACTCCCAGTAAATAGAAAAACATTCCTCTATAAAAACTATATATTATATATATTACTCACAGATAAAAAAAATCCTGCGTAATTTTATTGACTTTGTAAAATTTTACTCAAAGAATTGTAAAAAGTAACATTTATGCAAGGATTTAGAGGTCTGGCGTCGAATTTAATATAAAATAAAGGAGGTTTGTGTGTGAAAAAGAAAAGTTATACAACCTTTGCGGCTATCCATTTGGGATCAGAGATGATCAGCATGCAGATAGTTGAATACCGTAATATGAATAAAGTAAAAGTCATCGAACAATGCAACCACAGGGTCAAATTGGGCGAAGAAACTTTTAAGAATAAAATCATTCCTTTCAGCATGGTCAGCGAGATCTGCGAGCTGCTGCAGGGATACAAACGCCTGATGACCGAATATGGAGTGGAAGAATGCAGTGTACAGGCGACTACTGCCGTGCGCGAAGCCTTGAACCAGGTCTTTTTGCTGGACCAGATCTATATCAAAACCGGCTTGAAAGTAAAGGTCGTCGATATGCCCCAGGAAATTTATACCAAGTATACGGCGATTCGGCAGACCTTACGCAGTGAAGGCGTTACCGGCAAAGAGTACGGCATGCTGCTGATGGATATTTCCTCAGGCGGCCTGGGTATTACTTTTGTCGATGATGAAAAAATCAAATATCAGCAGAATTTTCATGTTGGCATCATTCGGATCAAAGAAAGCTTCAACCGGAACCAGCGCAACGGCACGCAGTTCAATCGGGCGCTGACAGAATTTTTAGCCAGCACGATGGGACCGGTGCGCGAAACCCTGAAAGATGCGAATATCCGCTACCTGATCCTGTCAGGTACTGAAACGGAATTGCTTTTACAGATGCTGGGCATGGATATTCAGGCTAAAGTGACGCGGATCAAAGCCGAGGAGTTTATGGAGCTCTTTAACAAAGTCCATAAACTGAACCTGCCGCAGATCATCAAAGTGTTCAATATCAAGGAAAGCGTGGCGGAACTGGTCTTGCCGACGATCCTTTTGTACGAACAGCTGCTGGCTCTGGTTCCTACCAAAGAGATCATTATTACCGCCGATCGCTTTATCGACGGTATCCAGCTGCTGCATATAGGGCCGAAGACGGACAAAGAATATGCCGCTGAGCTGGAAAAAGAACAATTGAGCCTGATCCATAATATTGGCGAGCATTATAACTATGACGCCAAGCATGCCCGGCAGGTGGAGCGGCTGGCGCTGGCGATGTTTGATAAATTGAGCAAAAGTCACGGCATGGACAGTCACTGCCGTACCCTGGTACAGGCCACGGCACTGCTGCATGACATCGGCAAATATATTTCCATGCGCAGTCATTCGCTTTATACCTATAAGCTGATCATGTCTACAGATATTTTGGGCTTCAGCGATGATGACAAAAAAATCGTGGCTCTGGCAAGCTATTATCATGCCAATCAGCTTTTTGAAAATAAAGCCGGCAGTCCGGAAATAGAAAAAGAACTGACGCCTTTAGTAGCTAAAATAGCTGCCTTAGTGCGTCTGGCTGATGCCATGGACCGCAGCTATCAGCAGAAAATCAAGCTTTGCAAAGTCAGCGTTAAGGATGGGACGATGCGGATCGAAGCCAAAAGCAAGGTCGACCTGACTTTGGAGGAATGGACTTTTGACGGCAAAGCCGTGTTTTTTGAAGAAGTTTACGGCTTGAAAGCAATTTTAGAACGGGTGAGTGAATAGATGAAAAGCATAGATTTGAACAAACCTGAATATTTTTTTAATCGTGAATTGAGCTGGCTTAAATTTAATTTGCGTGTGCTGAAGGAAGCCGCTGTCAAAACCACGCCGCTGCTGGAACGCCTGAAATTCGTTGCGATCACCGCCTCTAATTTAGATGAGTTTTTTATGGTGCGTGTGGCGGGATTGTGGGATAAATGGGAGGATGGTATCAACCAGCGCGATGCTTCCGGACTGACGGTAAAGGAACAGTTGGATGAAATCAGCGCTTCCGCGCATGAGCAGGTCAAGCTGCAGTATAAATATATGCTGTCGATCCTTAAAGAACTGGAAAACAATGGTATCAGGATCTGCCGCGTGAGTAAGATCAGTGAAAAAGGCCGCAGCTGGTTGGATGAATATTACCGTGAGGTAGTCTATCCGGTTCTGACGCCTATGGCAGTCGATGCTTCCAGACCGTTTCCGTTTCTGGCCAACAGGACATTGAATTTAGCGGTGGAACTCATCAACCAGGACGAGGAACAAAGCATGGGGCTGGTGCAGGTACCTTCGGTACTGCCGCGGCTGGTTGAAGTGGAAGGCGAAGAAAAACGCACCTTTGTTTTTTTAGAAGATGTTATCAGTGGTAATTGTGCCGAATTATTTAAAGGCTGCCAGATTTTAGACGTAGTGCCCTTTAGGTTGACACGTGACTCTGACCTTGACGTTGATGAAGATGACATTGATAATTTGCTGAAAGAAGTAGAAAAATCGCTGCGCAAAAGAAAACGCGGTGCAGCGGTGCGTTTGGAATTAAATAAAACAACTAATCTGAGGATCAAAAAATTCCTCAGTGATAATCTTGATCTATCCGAACAGGAAATTTTTGAAATCAACGGACCGCTGGATGCTACCTGTTTCTTTAAATTTGCCGGACTGCCCGGAATGTGGCCCTGGCTCTATGAGCCTTTTGTGCCGCAGCGTCCTTTAGAGCTGCCGGATGACAGCGATTTATTCGGCGCCATCAGAGCCAAAGACATTTTGCTGCATCATCCCTATGAAAGTTTTGACCCGGTCGTAAAACTGGTCAATGATGCTGCCTCAGACCCGAAGGTACTGGCCATCAAGCAGACCCTGTACCGTGTCAGCGGTAATTCGCCCATTGTGGCCGCTCTGGCCCGTGCTGCCGAAAACGGCAAGCAGGTCACAGTTTTAGTAGAACTCAAGGCGCGTTTTGACGAAGAAAATAATATCATCTGGGCCAGACGTCTGGAACAGGCCGGCTGCCACGTTATTTACGGACTGGTGGGACTGAAGACCCATGCCAAGATCATTCTGATCGTACGGAAGGAAGCCGATGGCATCAAGCGCTATGTGCATCTTGGCACCGGTAATTATAACGATAATACAGCCAAGCTGTACACAGATATGGGACTTTTAACAGCAAACGATCAGTTTGGCAGCGATGCTTCGGCGTTCTTTAATCTGCTGTCAGGCTATTCTGAGCCGCCCTTATGGAATAAACTGGTCATGGCGCCGTTAGGTTTGCGTGATAAAATTTATGAGCTTATCGACAACGAGATAGCACAGGTCAAAGCAGGCAACAAGGGGCATATCATTGTAAAAATGAATTCGCTGATCGATCAGCAGGTCATTCAAAAACTGTATGAAGCCTCGATCGGCGGTGTACAGGTAGAGCTGATCGTTCGTGGTATTTGTGGTCTGCGGGCCGGCCTGGAAGGTATCAGTGAAAATATTACCGTTCGCAGCATCGTCGGCAGGCAGCTGGAACACAGCCGCATTTTCTGGTTTGCCAACGGCGGCGAACAGCAGCTGTATCTTTCCAGTGCCGACTGGATGCCAAGAAACCTTAACGACCGTGTAGAATTGTTTTTCCCGGTCGAAAGTGAGGAACATATTAAACGGATCAAAGATATCCTTGAGCTGTATCTGCGTGATAATGTCGGTGCGCATATGATGCAGTCCAACGGTACTTACAGGCGCGTGACCAATAAGGCTACGCCGGTAAGCGCCCAGAGTGCCTTGTATGAAGAAGCGCTTTTAACGGCTGCTGCCGATAAAATTCCAATGGAAGTAAGATTGCGGCCTATGTATAGCAAGGACGGCAAGGAGTAATTTAATCGCGTAAGTAATACTGCTTATTGTAGAATTGTCTGCAAGTTGCTATAATGTATGCAGAAGTTTTAAGGAGGAAAAAGAATGAGCAAATTTGCTGTAACCTTAAACTATCATTGCGATTATGGCTACGTTGAATATGATAGCGAAAATAAAAAAGCGGAAGTCGTTTTAAAAAGTGCCGAAGCGAAAGCCAGAGTAGAAAAATTTTTGCAGGAGAAACTGACTTTGGATGTGCAGGAAGGCGATACTATCCGGCAATTTGTCACTAAAACTTTAGAGCCGCTGGCCAGCCTGGAAAATTTTAAGATCTGCCTGACCAGACTCTGGTTCCATACGGACGTGCTGGTAGAATGGAGCATGCCTCCGGGAATGGCAGAAAATTTGTGATTGAATGCTGGCTTTATTTGTGTTATAGTAAAAGGGTTCTGAAAAACAGCAGAACATTTCGTCTTGGTAGCTCAGTAGGATAGAGCGATCGCCTCCTAAGCGATAGGTCGGGGGTTCGATTCCCTTCCAGGACACCAGTAAAAACGCGCGCTTGCCGAATTGGCAGGCGCGTTTTTTAGTTAGTCAAAAGTATTATCAAAATGGATTTAGGCGGATAACAGCTGCGAGGTAGAATATAAGCGTTTAAAATCAAAAATCCTTGCCGTTGTATGGCAGGGATTTTTGATTTTTTAAGCTGTACGGATAGTGCTTATTTACTTTATTTACAATATTAAAAAGCGGCGAAGTTTGCATACAGCATAAATGAAAGCGTGTTAGCATGTAGATTATTTTTGTATGTAAAGAACTTTAGTAAATTAAGCAAAGCAAAAAAATAACTGAATCGCTCCGCAAGAAAAACTGCTGTGGAAAATTTTTATCAATAAGCAGTCCCTGCGGCGGCTGATGCCCATGAAAGCGTTGGTTTTCGTCAGCAGTTGAGCGCTGTCAAGACTGACTTTTTTTTAAAAACATATTAAAAAGTAATTGTAAATTTCGTGCGTGGATATTTTGTCTGCGATGGAGTTATGATGTATCCGAAGCAAGAAACCGCATAAAGAAAAATGCTGCAAAGCTGACTTTGTGTATGATTTGCCGAAAGCCAAGATACCCATCCGCTGCTGACGGCAAATAATCGAAAGGAGAGGTTTTATTATGAATCAAAACGACGACAGTAATAAAATAGGTGTCGTTGCCGCAACATTGATGGTTGCCGGTAATATGATGGGTTCCGGCGTATTCATGTTGCCTGCGAATCTGGCAGCAATAGGAGGCGTTGCAGTATTTGGCTGGATAGTTACCTGTATAGGCGCTATCGCATTAGCGCTTACCTTTGCAAAGTTATCTTCTATTGATCCTGCAGCCGGCGGTCCTTACGCTTATACGCGCCAGGCCTTCGGCGATTACATGGGGTATCAGACAAACCTCATTTACTGGCTGGCAAACGTTATTGGTAACGTTGGTCTGGCGGTTGTAGGTATCGGTTACCTGATCAGTTTCTTCCCGGTTTTAAAAAATCCATTTGTTTTCGCATTAGCGCAGATCTTCGTTATCTGGCTCTTCGCTTACGCAAACATGATCGGTCCTAAGCTTGTAGGCCGTATCCAATCAGTAACGACTACTTTGGCATTGATCCCTATTATCGGTACTGCAATTTTAGGCTGGTTCTGGTTTGATGGCAAAACTTATATGGATGCCTGGAATGTAACAGGTAAAAGTACCGTCAGCGCTATCGGCATGACCTTGAACTTCACTTTGTGGGCTTTTATCGGCGTCGAAAGTGCTTCCGTATCTGCCGGCGTTGTTAAAAATCCGAAAAAGAACGTTCCTATCGCTACTATTGGCGGCGTAATCCTGGCCGCTGTCTGCTATGTTTTAAGTTCCTCTGTTATTATGGGTATGATCCCGAACCATGCGCTTATAAGCTCGTCAGCGCCTTTTGCTGACGCCGCAAGAATCGCCTTTGGTGAAATGGCCGGTAACGGCGTAGCTATCTGTGCCGCTTTAGGCTGCCTGGGTTCACTGGCAGGCTGGACGCTGCTGGT